>NPIE01003243.1_pt1 | contig 58224 bp, 42 predicted proteins | sample 8637661 | NCBI WGS metagenome assembly NPIE01 (sample SAMN07420842, study PRJNA396082) | bioreactor metagenome | isolation source: sample BA12 brine-fed electro-methanogenic bioreactor BA | place: Japan: Kochi | collected 2016-12-09 | reverse complement strand
TTGCGCACCTCTTCGGCCACCACGGCGAAGCCTTTGCCCGCTTCGCCCGCTCGGGCGGCCTCGACCGCCGCATTGAGCGCCAACAGATTCGTCTGAAAGGCGATCTCGTCGATCACCTTGATGATCTTGGCGGTTTCATCCGAGCTCTTCTGGATGTCCCGGATGGCCTCGTTCATTCGCGTCATGGACTCGGCGCCGGTGCCTGCCGCCCGGCGGGCTTCCCCGGCCAGCGTGTTGGCCTGCTGGGCGTTGTCGGCGTTCTGCTTGGTCATCGACGACATCTCTTCCAGGCTCGACGAGGTCTCCTCCAGGCCGGCGGCCTGTTCGGTGGCCCCTTCCGCCAGCGACTGCGATGCTGCCGAGACCTGTCCGGCCGCCGCCGCGACCTGCTCGGCGCCCGAGGTCAGGCCCCCGATGATCCGATGGATCGGCTTGGTGATGCTCCGCGTGATCAGCACCGCCGCGACGATCCCGATGATGACCGCTGCGATGCCGACCGTGTTGATCATCAGGCTGGCGGTTGAGACTTGGGCATCTGCCTCTTCGTTCGTCTTGTCGATGAAACTGTAGACCCCGTCGCGCACGCCCGTGGCGCTGGCCAGGAGGCTGTCGGCCGCCGGCTTCTGCTTGTTCAACTGCACGTCCCGCTGGTCCCGATTGATCTGCCGGAACACATCGACCTGCCCCAGATACCCGGTCAGCGCCTGGAGCGCCTCGCCCACGTACTGCTTCGAATCGGCGTCGTTCATGCCCGTCCGGCAGGCCTCCAGGGCCTTCTGCGTGCTCTGGATCTCATCGACCCATTCCTTGGCGACGGTGTCCTGCTGCTCGGGGGTGATCGCCAACTGGTATTGCTGTGCGCAGATCTGGGTGCGATTGAAAGCGTCCCGCGCTTTCTGCGCCAGCAGAGTCAGCTCAACGGCCTCGTAATCCGTCACCTTGCCGTCGTCCGAATCCTTCGATTGCTCCGTCAGGAACTGCTCCCGCCGGGTGATGAGTTTCTTGATGCTATCGAGCGTCTTGCCCGCCGCTTCGGCGCGAACGGTCCCCGCCTGCACTTTGTTCTGCGCCAGGGTCGCGTATTCGGCGTTGGCCGCCATATAGGCCTTGATGCTGTCGGTCACCGTGTCCGCGTCACGCCGGTTCTCCTCGGACTTCATACGGTTGCGGGCCTCCTCGACCGCCTTGATCGCGTCCCGACTGGCCTGTTGCGAGGCCTCCAGGAAACTGTCGTCCTGATAGATGATGAAACGCAGCGAGCCCGCCTGGCTGTCCTGCGACAGAGCCAGAGCGTTGTTGACACTCTTGGCGATCTCCAGTTCCTCGGAGATCGCCTCCATCTGATCGACGGTCTTGTTGAGACTCAGAAAACCCGTGAGTCCGACCACCGTCAGGAACACGAGGACCAGCCCAAACCCGGTAATGATCTTCGTTGCCAGCTTCATATTCTTGAACATGTGCATCCTTCCTTTCCCTTCACAAGCGATGATGATCGTGGATGATTCTTGAGACTGCTTCCTCGGCTCCGCTACTCCGCAAACCCGCCCAGATCGGTCCCGGCCAGGATCTTGTCGATGTCCAACAGGATCTTCACGCTGTCACCGATCTTGGCCATCCCGAGGATGAAATGGGTGTCCACCGAGGCGCCGAACTGAGGCGCGTCCTCGATGTCTGCGGCGCCGATGTCGAGTACCTCCTGCACGCGATCGACGGTGATGCCGGTGCTGAAGGTCCGACCGCCTTGGGTGATCTCGACAACGATGATGCAGGTCTGCCCGGTGATCTCGGCGGTCTCCATGCCGAACTTGGCGCGCAGATCGATCACCGGGATGACCTGGCCGCGCAGATTGATCACGCCCTTGACGTACCGGGGCGTCTGCGGCACTGCGGTGACATCGATGTAGCCGATGATCTCGCGAACCTTGAGAATCTCCAGCCCGAATTCCTCCTGCGCCAGGGCGAAGGTCAGATACTTGCCTTCCCGGTCGGTGACGGCCGAGTCCGTATCGGCCCCGACGGTGACTGTTTCAGTCATGATGGGTCTCCTTCGAGTTCGAATGGTGTCTTGGACCGGGCCCAGGGGGCCGAGACAATCGTGAATACGTCCGGGGGTGGTCCGCTTCCTCGGATAACCTCGATCCGTGCGACGGGATCGCGCCGGGGCCCTTCAGCGCGTCTCTTCCCGTCCGACGGTCGTGTTCGACCACGCAAAATTCGTGCGATGACCGTGCGCGTGGGCGGGCCTTCCCTCGGGTCGGCCCGCCACACGTTGCCTCCGAATTCCTGTGACATGGCCCTTCTCAACCGCCGGGCGAGCGCATAAAATACCGCCCTCGTCTCGTGAGATAGGCCGCGAACGAGTCCGTGTGACATCGGTCACGTCGCTGCCTCCCTTTTCGCGCAAAAGGGACGCACAGGAGGATGGAGATTTCCACGCATAGTCCGCTTCACTTACAGGCAACACAAGATGACTCCGCCATAACGTCTCGATCATGGGGTCGCCTCTCTTCGCGTCCTGACCCCGTCGTCGCACTATGCCTATCGCCTGTGGAGTGACGGATCTTCAGGGAATATTGAAAAAGTAAAATCGCTCCGCCCTCCGCCGACATGGAGGTGTCGTGCGGGCGCAGGCCAGGGGTCGCTCGGTGCTTCACCTGGTGTGAGCCAATGGAAACGGGAGTCGTTTCCATTCGCGTAAGAGAATATCGTTCAGAGGGCAACGATGAGAGTCAGACATACCCCCGAGCAGATCGCGGAGACGCTGCGCCGCATCGAGGCTGCCGTCGCTGCCGGGCAGAGCATCGCGGAGGCCTCGCGACAGTGCCGGATCGGCGCGGCGACCTACTACGTCTGGCGACGAGCGTACGGCGGGATGACGCCGGAACAGATCGCTCGTGTCGCGGCATTGGCGCAGGCGAATCAGCGGTTGCAAAGACGAAACGCCGCGCTGACCGTTGACAACGGTATTCTCCGGCAGGTCCTTTCGGGGTTTCTCGTGACTTCGGTCCAGAAGCGTGACGCCGTGAAACAGGTCTGTGAGGCTCTTGGCATTTCCGAGCGTCATGCATGTTCGGCGCTGGGGATGCCCCGCAGTTCTCATCGCTATCGACGCTCACCCCGGCGGCAGACAATGCCCCTGGTTGAGGCCATCGAGCGCCGGCGCGAGCGGTATCCGCAGTATGGCTACCGCCGTATCGCGGCGCTGTTGCGAGCGGAAGGCTGGTCGGTCAGTGATATGCAGGTCTACCGACTCCAGCGCCGCCCGACCGACGAGACATCAAAATGACTCGGAGGCAAGCGCCGCATGCCCGCCGAGGAGTGTCCAGCACGACGTGGTGCAGCAAGGTGAAGCACCCGGGCGTCTGAGACTCCCGAAAACCGCCAGTACGCCGCCATGCGGATCTCCCCTGCATGGAGTTGAAAACGGCCCTGGGTGTCCCATAACGCCCTCTGTTGTCAAGTTCGGTTTATAAAAGTCCCTCTGTCTTCGAGCGCTTCCGACCCCTGCCCGGGCCTCTCCCGCCGGACGATCGCCTGACGGAAGGCTTGCGGAGAATCGTCTTTTTTTCTGTAATCGCTGGGCGTGCGGATTGTCTCTAGAGTGGAACCGGATGGCGGAGACGGCGTTTGGATCGACGGTGCGACAGAGATGTGGTCAGGGCGGTTTGCCAGGGGGACCGATCGGCGTATGCCGAACTGGTTCGCAGGCACTATGGCAAGGTGTTCCTGGTCTGCCTGGGGGTGCTCGGTCACGTCCACGATGCCGAGGACGTGGCCCAGGAGGCCATTATCGCGGGTCTGGAGAAGATTCGCCAGCTTCACGATGGCGAGCAGTTCGGTCCCTGGGTCGCACGGATCGCTCGGAACCTGAGCATCAACCTCGTCCGCAGGAAGGCGGCGATCGAGAGAACGCTGGACCGAAGGCCGGCGCCGCCGGTCGAGGAGGCCGGCTCGGAGGACACGATCCGACAGGCCGTCTCCAGGCTGCCGATGGAGTTGCGGCTGCCGCTGGTGATGTACTACTTCGACGGCAAGGACGTCAAATCCCTCGCCCGCACGCTGGAGATGTCCACTTCCGGCGTCTACCTGAAACTGAGAACCGCGATCCGAGAGCTTCACGAGATCCTGATCGCAGATGGAGAATCGCCATGAGCGCGCCATGTCAGCAGATGCACGAGACCATCATCGACTACACGCTGGGAATCCTGAGTGAGGAACAGGTCCGCCGGATGCAGAGCCACCTGGACGAGTGCGAATCGTGCCGGCGGTACCTCCAGGCGCTGAACGAACAGGGCGACGCCCTGACCACCTTGGGCGAGCGGATACAGGCGGATATGGACGCCCGCCAGGCCAAAGTGCTTGAAGCGTTGCAGGGCGTTGCTCCGAGCGGACCCAGGATACTGCCTTTCCTCGGTGGCTTCGTGCGAACGGCGGTCGCTGCCGTTCTCGTATTGGGCGTCGGCATCGTCGCCGGGCGGTTCAGCGCACCCCAAGCGGTCGACGTCGATCAGCTCCGCGCCGAATTGCAGGCCTCGATCGTCGCCTCGCTCCAGCCCGCGATGCGCCGCAGCGTGCTCGCGGATGTGGACGCGCGACTGGAGACCGCCCTGACCGCTCGGGACGAACGCATCGCGACCGAACTCGTCGAACTATTACGGCAGGACCTCCGCGTTATCGCCGCCGACGTGATGACCGGTTCCGAACGACTGGTGGACCAGCGGTTCGCTGAGGTGGTCCAGCTCATTGAGGCCGCCCGGCAGACCGATCGTCGCCAGGTGGCCAGGGCCCTCGAAAAAATCCAGACCCAAACCGGAAGGGGATTCCTGAGACTGGCCAGCCTGACCGAAGACGTGTTTCCGTCGCAACAGAACCAATGACGACCGAGCGTCGGGTGGGTTCTCAACTCACGCGTCCCCAGCCTTTGGACAGAACCAGCCAGACCCATGCCCGGCCCGTCCGGACGACAGAACAACCAGTGAAGGGGTGAAACCATGATACCCAGGCAATCGATCCCAGCGACTCTGGCCTTCTGCATTCTCATCTTCTGGGGCAGTATCGGACAGGCGGCCGCCCGCCAGGCTGATCCACGCCAAAAGGCAATCTTCACGATATCAGGCAATGCTGGGTTGCCTGGCGTGGTCATGGCGGGCTTGCCAGGTGATCCGATCACCGACGCCGATGGATTCTATAGCGCAACTGTGGAGCGCGGATGGACGGGTAGGATCACGCCTAAGAAGGGTGACCGTAAGTTCAATCCGCGCGCCAGGCAATATCTGCCGATCAAAGAGGATTTCGCCGACGAGGATTACACGCCTCAGACCGTGATCATCTCCGACGCAATCGTGTTTGGCACCGAACCGATTCAGGACGTGGTCATCACCGCCGATCCCGGAGGGTATACCGCGACGACGGATGCGCGCGGGCAGTATCGGATCGAGCTGCCCTACGGGTGGAACGGCAGACTGGTGATGTCCAAGCCGGGTTTCGAGTTCGACCCGCCCGCGATATCCTACAGCAGGGTCACGACGGACACGGACAATCTGGCCGAGCCCGCTGCGGAGAGTCTCGAACCCTTCCCTCCGACGCTGACGAGCCCGTACACGCGACCGGTGCCCAGCGCCGTGGCGGACGATGTCCTCGTCATCGCCACCGCCGGCGTCGCGCCCGATGAGTTTGCCGAAACCAGCGAGGACATCCGCGTGATGCAGCAGATTCTGCGCGACCTGCTGAGCGAACCGCGAATGATCCTGGGCGTCTTGCAGGACTATGGCGATTTCCTCGGAGGCGAGGGCCGTCGGCACGAGGCCTTCTATATCCAGGGCTTTGGCGTGCTCTTCGTGATGGAGGTGGACTTCCCGCTCTCGCCCGCAGCGGCCCCTGGCGTCGAGTCCGAGCCCCAGGCCCCGGCACCCGTCGATCCCGTCTGGCAGCGGGCCCGACAGAAGCTGTACGCGCCCCGGGGTGCGTTTCCGTCGAGAGCGCAGCCCAGCCAGAACCAGCAGATGAACTTCGAGCAGTTCAAGGCCGACCTGGTCGATACGCTCCGCCACGCCGCCAACATCCGCCACATCGATCCGAATGAGCAGATCGTGCTGACCGTCGTCGGACAGGAGCCGGACGCCGGCGCGCCGATGTCGGCACCGAGTCGCGGAGGCTTCTCCAGCGCCGCGGGCGGATGGTTCGAGGGCGGAAGCTACAGCTATAGCGGTGGCAGCTTCGGCGCCGGGGGCGGCAGCTCCTACGCCGATTCCCGCTCCTATGTCAGAGGCTCGGGACGTGGGCAAACCGTCCGTCGCACGCCCTCGGGCTTCGGCACGCCCGCCGCCACGGTCCTCACGATCCAGGCCCGCAAGGCCGACGTCGACGCCTACGCCCAGGGCCAACTCGACCGCGAGCAGTTCGAGCAGCGAGCAAGCGTCTTCGCTTACTGAGTTGCCGAAAGGAGAACGTGCCATGAAGAGGATGCTGCTGCCGTTGAGTGTGTTGGTCCTCCTGATGGGCTACCTCGACTGACGCATCCCCCAGAAAAGAGAAGAGGGAGGATCACCCATGAGACCACGACACCGAATCACAGCCCTGTCCGCGATGGTCCTGTGCTGCATGACCGTCATGCCCCTGTCGCACTCGCAGTCAGAGCCACCACAGACGCCGGCCCAGCGAAATATGAACGAAATCATGCGGCGTCAGCAGGAGCAAATAGACCGCCTCGTCGCCGGGCAGATGGCGCAGCTTAAGGAGCGGGCGAAGCGTGAGGCCCGCCGGGCAGTCGACGAGTCGCGCCGGCAGTCCACCGGCGCTACGCCCTCGCAATGGCGGTCGATCCGACCCAGAATTTTGGCCATCGAGAATCTGCACTCAGAGATGCGGGCACGCCTGCGACCCCAGATCTTATTCGGATCCCCCTCGGGGCCCGAACCCGCCACGACGTGCGAATGGGCATGGAAACCAATCCGTGAGAAGGAACCCAACGAACCCTTGACGGCAGCAGAGGCCACCTGTCAGACGCTGCACGAAATGCTGGTCGACGAGCGGACGCCGATCGAATCCATCTGGGAGCACGTCGAACTGCTGCGCGCCCAAAGAAGGCGCGCCGCCGAGCAGGTGCCCGCTGCCGAGGAGGCCCTCCGCAAGGTGGCGACGCTCCGCCAGGAGGCGGCGCTAATGACGCACGGCTGGTTGCAGTGACCGCTGCGAAATGATCGGGGAGATGGACGGATCATGAAGATACGAGATTGTGCAATCGTGGTGCTTGGGAGTGTTGTTCTTCTGTCGGTCGGGCTGATCTCAGCAGCAACGACGAGCCAGGATACGTTCGACCCCAATCGAATGGGCAATCCGCTTCTGCATGCCTTTCTGGGCGATCGCGAACCACGCGAGAAGATTGAGGGCCAGTTCAGCAATTGGCGGGAATGCCAGAGCGCGGTAATCCGCGAGTTGCTGGGAGCGACCGACGAGCAGTGGCAGCAGATCGAGCCGAAGTTCAACGAGCTGGAGGCGATACGTGAGCGGACCCGGTCCAGCGTAGGGTCCTGGGTGACGGGTGGCAGCTTTGGCGGAGGAGGCGGGAGCAGTTACCGGGGGGCGCGAAATGAGGTGCGCAGCGGGTACAACGATTCGCGCCGTCTCCGGCGCAGCGCTGTCGCCCCGCCCCGACGCCGCGTCGCACCCCCGCGACCCACTCCCCCTACGGCGGGAGCGAATCACTCGTCGCTGGGACCATGGCGACCCTCGCAGGGACCCCCGAGCGCCAAGGTTACCCCGGGCGAGCGCCTCTGCGGGGAACTGCTCGACGTGATCGACTGCGCCGATGCGACGAGCGAAGCAATCCGAGAAAAGATGGCCCAACTCGCGGCATACCGCCAGCAGGCCGACGAGGATATCCAAAGGGCCCAGGAAGCCCTGCGCCAGGTCGTTGACCGCCGGCAGGAGGCCATGCTCATCCTGATGGGCCACCTCGATTGACACCGTTCCGAAAAAAACGTGAAACATCGGACCGTCAGGCGAATTGCAGTAGACAAATGCGTCGTCCAACGGCCCCAGGAAGGCTCACGGTTAATGCAGATGGGATGTGAGAATCAAACGCGTGCGAGATGGTCCTTTTCAGGAGGGAAGACAATGAAGGGCGGAGAACTCAACAAACGAATCGTTGTCGCTGCATTTGCTGGAATGCTGACAGCCAGTCTGCTGACGCGAGCGTACGGATTTGCCGGTGGTACGGGCGAACCCAACGATCCCTACCAGATTGCGACCGCCGAGCATCTGCTCTCCATCGGTTCGAATCCTGCGCTGCTGGACAGGCATTTTGTATTGATCGAGGATCTGGATTTCGATCCGAATCTCCCTGGCGGGCAGGTATTCCAGGACGCTCTGATGGCCCGAGATCACGAAGGCGATGTTCGCGTTCACAGTGGCGAACCATTCAGCGGCGTTCTGGACGGCCAGGGACACACCATCCGGAATCTGTCCATATCGGGCACAGATGGCCACGATGCAGCGCTGTTTGGCATGTTCTCAGGCCTGGTCCAGGACCTGCACTTTCGGAACGTTCGGATCAGCGGTTCGCCCTGCGGCGCGGTCGCGGGGCTCAGCCAGGGAGGTATGATCCTCCGCTGTTCGGTGACGGGCGAAATCTCCGGCGTCGAATACGTCGGCGGTATGGTGGGCACGCTCTGGGCTTCCACCCTTATGGACTGTCAGGTCGATGTCCAGGTGACGGGCGTTGAATGTGTGGGCGGAATGATTGGGAACGGGCCGGGGGGAATGTTGATTCGCTGCGAGTCCCGAGCGGACGTCGTGGGCGACGAATCGGTGGGGGGCCTCGTCGGAGAGCTGCGGGACGCGCTGATCGTGGACTGTCGTGCCGAAGGGGAGGTTGTCGGCAGGGATGCTGTTGGTGGCTTGGTTGGCACGATGCCGATGGCTGTTTCGGTCCTTCGATCCATGGCGGACTGTGAGGTCGTGGCCGAGCAGGCGGCGGGCGGCCTCGCGGGGCAGGCTCTGTACTTCGGCGCCCACAGCCAATGGATCATCGACAGCTATGCCCGGGGGTCGGTGGCAGGTTCGGTCGCTGGCGGCCTGATCGGTGTGGTCTCAGCCCTTCGCGTCGCGAACAGCTACGCGGCCTGCACCATGATTCCCCTGACCTCTGAAACGGAGCCTGTCGCCGCGGTCGTCGGTGGGCTGTTTGGGCAAGCGGATGCGTCTCGGCCACCGCTGGTAGTCGCGTCCTTCTGGGATGCCGAAATCTCCGAAATTCTTCTCGCTTCCGGTGCGGGCACCCGGCATCTGGGCACCGGATTGGATACGGAACAGATGCAGCAACCGCCGACCTACGAACAGGCCGGTTGGGACTTCGGTGCCACCTGGGTGATGTCCGAACACGAGTACCCGCGCTTGTGGTGGGAATCAGCCCAGACCGGCGACTTGGAGGACGACAACTGACAGATGATCCAGGGCGGAAGGGCGGGTTTGGCTGATACTGATGGGTTGCCTCAACGGACTTTTTCTGAGAAAAGGCGAAACGCCGGGGAGGTTGGCGGGACTTACAGGTGGAGGCATTGTATCCGGCGCCGGGCGGGGCGCCGCCGGCATGCGGGTTGACGGATACGAAGCCGCCGTCGACGTAGACGACGGGTAAGGATACTGTTAGTGCGAGGCGACCTTTTCAGGAGGGAAAGCCATGCGAAGCGGAAGATTCAAACCACTGTTTGCCATCGTTTTATGTGCCGGTATGCTGGCCGGCCTCGTGTCTGCCCAGGAGGAGCCCAACGTTCCGCTGGACCCAGCGGACTACTTCGAGCCCCTCTGGCGTTCGGTCACGCTCCAATCGCAGCTCTACAACCCGGTCGAGGAGCCCGATCGCGATCCGAACGCGCAGATCTCGCTGTCGATCTCGGGCGGCCTCCGCGTTCTCGACGGAAGCGGCCTGGTCGGAGTTGACAACCGGGAGAGCGAGATCGTGGCGTTCGACCAGGATGGCGTCGAAATCTACGCCTCTGCCGCCGAACCGCCGATCAGCCGCAGCTATGACACGATCGCCCACGCGACTCGCTTGGCCGCCCTGATGGGAAGAGACAACGAAATCTCACTCGGTCTCAGCATTCCCCTCAGCCCCGAGTCGGGCTATCCATCCGCCCTGAGCCGGGTGGAATGGTCGATGAACGTCCTGATGGCCGATGAGTTCATGACCGTCGACGTGCCCTTCGAGCCGAACGAAGCCTGGGTCGAACTCGTGCCTGGGATGGAAATCCTCGTGGAAGAGGCAGCGGCCGAAGAGGGCCGATACAGCTACCACCTCCAGGTCATCTATGACCCGAATCTCGCCTCCTTCTCGACGACCGGCGGGGGGCACTTCTGGCGCGATGAGGTCCCTCCGGCGGCGATGATGATGGCGATGGATATCCTCAACGCCGAGGGAGAGCCAGTCTACGAACCAGGCACTTCGGGAGGCTTCGCCTCGGGTGGAAGCGGACAGCCACCAGTGGACGGTCTCAGGGCGCATACCGCTACCGGCACCGGCCGTTGCGGCACGTGCGGTGACGCGACCACGCTTCGCTTCACCTTCGCCCTGGCGCCGTACGAACGAGAGGCCCGCCTGGCCCTCGAGGACGTCCCCGTCCCCAGCTTCTGAGACCTCCGACTGGACACGAACGAATAACCACGGGGCGGCGGCAGGCGGAGGCCACCGCCCCTTATCTTCGTACGACGGACGCTCAACGGCTGCTGCGGCTGCGGGCGCAGGGCCCGGGCTATGGCTCCACCCACAAATCCTTCGAGAGATTTCGATTTTGTCGTTCTTCCGCAAGAATCTGTGAAACGCCGCCGGCGGCTCGTGGACTCTCCTGAGACAGGCATCGCATCCCGCCTGTGTGCGGGGCGATCTCTATTCAGGAGGCAGAGCCATGAGACCTGAAGACTACCGGAAAGCGATTGTGGCGGTTCTAAGCGCGGTTCTTATCCTGCCATGCGCCGTATTGCGGGCCCAGGCCGGCGACGATCCCAATGCCTCATGGACGTGGGACCCGGCCGATCATCTCGTCGCCGCTCCAAAGTCGATCGGGATGGTCACGACCTTTGACTACCGCCCCTCCGCCGAACCGCCCTGGCAGGCGGGCCCAAAGAAGATGCAGTTCTTCGGCCGGGTGGATGTGACTGACCCGACCGGGCTGATCGCACTGGACGCGCACCCCGTCATGGAACTCTCGGTCCTGGATGAAGCCGGCAGGCCGCTGATGACGCCGCCTTCTTCGCGGTACGCCGCTTTCTACGAGCCGGTCGTCTATACCAGCACATTCTGGCCTCAAACCGGCGAGACGACCTACACGATCGTGCCCTTCGAGTTCTGCTTCGACATCGTCATGTCCCTGCCTGGCGAGTTTCCATCGCATCTGAGCCGAATCGGATGGTCGATGAATGCTCTGCTGAGCGACAGCGTAGAAGTGATCGATTTGCCGTTCGCCGTGAACGAAGAGGGGATCGAATTGGCGTCCGGGTTGGAGGTGTTCGTCGAGCAGACCTCCATCGAGGAGAATCGTTACCAACTCCACAGCACCATTGTGCTCGATCCCGCCCGGATCGCATATCCGCGCACGCACAAGCCCCTGAACAAGCCCCGGGGGGACGATACCGGGTTGCTGCGGGGATACTTGTGGTCGAAAACGGGCCTGCCGGAGACGATTGTCATGGAGATCGATGTGCTGGATGCTGACGGCGTTTCGATCCAGAACTACGCGCAGGACGCGCGGACGGTATGGTTTGTCATCGCGACGAACTCCGTGGACAATCCGACGATCATCACCCAGACCATCACGGGCTTTAGAAGGGGAGCCGGCGCGGCAGCGTTCATCCGCTATGTCGTTGCCTTCGATCCCTATCGCCAGAAGGTCGATTTTACGCTGGAAGACGTTCCCGTACCGATCTTCTGAGCGAATTCGGTTGGCAAGGAGAGGAATAGAGGAACAACGAATGCGTCGGATATCCGATTCTTCCGACGACGAGACCCTGCGAAGGAGAACCACCATCGACTACAGCAGTGGGGCTTCGCAGATATCCTGCACGAGGGAATGCATGCCATCGGGGCCCATGCTCTGGATAACGGTGGGGTAGTGACCGCGTCTCCCGAGATTGGTGTAACCCCGCGGCTGTCGGATTGACGGCGCCTGCGCCTGTAGCATGTCGCGTCAGATCATCGCGACGCTACGGAGGCAGGCGGAAGTCGCCGCCCCCTGTTTGAGCGCCCCACGAGCGAACCAAAAAATGTTTCCAGAATTTTCATTTTTCCCATTCATGCCTTCTACGAATGTAGTAGAATTCTTCTACGACTGTAGAAGGAGAAGCACCGATGAAACTGACCGAAGCGGAATGGCAGATCATGAAGGCCCTGTGGGAAAAGCACCCCGCGACGGCGCGCGAGGTGATGGAGCGTCTGCCCGCCGGCATCCAATGGGCCTACACCACAATAAAGACCATGCTCACGCGACTGGTAGAAAAGCAGGTCGTCAGTGAGGTCAAGCAGGGCAACATTAGCGTGTACGACCCGCTGATCTCGCAGCGCAAGGCCCGGCGAAGCGCCCTGCGCTCGCTGCTGGAGACCGCCTTCGACGGCGCGATGGGTCCGCTGGTCCATTTCCTCGTCGAGGAGGAGCAGCTTACCCCCAGGCAGAAGCGTGAACTGGCCGATCTCTTACGAGAGCAGACTGAAGCGAAGGGAGAGAGCAAATGATCGAGTCCATCAATACCGTTGCCCGCCTGTGGTGGGCCTGGTCGGCCGCCATGTTCTGGCAGGTCGGCCTGTTGATCGTTCTGATCGCCTGTATCGACCGCCTGATCCGCCGGTGGGCCTGGCCGCACCTGCGATATGCGCTGTGGTCGCTGGTCCTGATCAAGCTGATCCTGCCTCCGACGCTTTCGCTGCCGAGCGGGGCGCTGCCCAAGCTGCGCCCGGTCGTTGGCCAGGCGGTGCAGTGGATGGATTCCGAGACACCCGTCGCCGAGGAAAGTCCTGTCCTGGAAAGCCTTTATGAACATTCTATCGTGGCCAAGGCCATGGAGCCGACGCCGCATATCCCGGTTGCCTTCGCGGCAATCCGATCAGATGAAGTTGTTATCGAGACCGATCCTGCCGGCCAGGCGCCTGCGTTCCAAAGGCGCCATCGTCAACCCGTTCGGCAGGCTCAGGGGAACGCCTCGCTGGAGGCGGCTGCCCCGTTGAGGACAAATCCGCGGCTGTCATGGCAGGTCTACGCGATGGCAACGTGGTTTGCAGGAACGTTGATTCTGGGAATATGGCTGTTTCTCCGACTGCACTCGCTGGCCGGCCCGCAAGGCAACCGAGTGGTCTCGACCGACGGGACCACGTTGCCGCAATCCTTCTACAGTCAAATGGCCGGCTGTGCGGAACGTCTGGGACTGCGGCGTCTTCCCCGCGTCATCGTGGTCAGGCGCCTGGCCACGCCTGCGGTGTTCGGCGTCTTTCGACCGGTCCTGCTCATGCCCCAGGGCTATCTGAGCAGGCTCAGCCGGCGGGACACCGAGCACATGCTGCTGCACGAGCTGGCACACATCCGCAGGGGCGATCTGCGCACGCATGGTCTCTACATGCTCCTACAGGTCGTGTACTGGTACAACCCCCTGCTCTGGTTGGTGCGCCGGCAACTGCACCATCTGCGGGAGCTGTCGTGCGACGCGACCGTCGCGGAGTTGTTGCGCGAGCGGACGAAGGCCTACCGGCAGACGCTTCTGGAAACCGCTCGACGGTTTCTGGCGACGTCGACCGAGCTAGGCCTCGGACTGCTCGGATTGTTTGAAGATGCGAACCGTTTGGCAACTCGTTTGAACTGGTTGGCCCGACCAACCTGGAGGTATAAGACCATGAAACGTACATTCGTATGTATCGTCGCGGCTGCGATGTTCGCCTGCGTGCTCCCCATGGCGCAGGGCCAGGACCGCGCGCCCGCCGTCGTAGAACACCAACCAACTCATCACACACAGGATCAAGCCCCGAACACCCAGCAGCTCGAAGAGTTGCAGGCCAGACTCAAGGAGCTGGAAATCGAGCGCATGAAGCTCCAGAAGGAACTCCAGGCGCTGGCGCGGGCCCAACAGAAGGCCAGAGAGGCCCAGGTGCAGAGCATCGAAGCCGCCAAGGAAGCGGAGAAGGCCAAGGAGGGGGCGATCGAGGCGCATGTCAAGGCCAAAGAGGCTCAGGCCCATGCCGTTGAAGCGCATGCGAACATCCAGGACCATCAGCAGTGGGCCGAAGAGATGCAGGCGTGGAGCGAGCAGATGCAGCAGTGGCAGCAGGGCCCCGAGATGCAGGCCTGGCAGGAGTCCCTCGAGCGGTGGGAGAACAGCGAAGAGTTCCAGAAGTGGCAAGAGGACGTGGAAAAGTGGAGCACCGAATACAGCCACCGCATCGAGAAGGCCTACGGAGGCGACGCCGGCACCGATGGCGTGGTGGCCATACCGCCGATGCCACCGATGCCCGCCATGCCTGCGATGCCCGCTCCCCCGGCCCACCCGGCGCCGCATCCCATGCCGCACCCTGTGCCCCAAGTGCATATGCCGGTCATGCCCGAGATCCATATGCCGGACATGCCTCAGGTGAACGCCCCCGTGCAGCACGACGACGGCAAGATTAAAGCCACCGAAACGATGAGTTTCACGTCGCCCCTGGTCGATGGTGGATTGCTGATCGTGAAGAATCGCGTCGGCGCCGTCAACATCCGTGGCAGCGAGACGAACGAGTGGCGTGTCGACGTCAGGGTCGTGGCGCGAGCCGAGACCGAAGAAGAAGCTCGCGCGATGGTCGAGGCGGTGAAGATGAAGATGGATACCAGCGAGCGCCGGTTCTCCATCGAGCCCGTCAAGGCGGACAATGAGGATTGGAGCGGCCTCGACGTGACCTTCGAAATCACCGTCCCTCGGCAGACGAACCTGGATATCACCGCCGACGTCGGAGCGGTGCAGCTTCGCGACGTGCGGGGTCAGATCAAGGTCAAAGCCAACGTCGGCGGCATCAAAACCGACAACGTGCGTGGCGACCTCAACCTGGAAACCAACGTGGGCGACATCGACTTCATCGCCCCGGACGATCTGTCCGCCAGGCTCACCGCAACCACGAGTATTGGCGGCATCAAGACCGACCTGCCCGTCCAGGTTCACAGCGCCGGCAATCCCAGGCCCGGCGGCACCAATATGTCTCTGGGCAACACCGCCGCCGGTACGCTCGGCGATGGTGAGGGAACCGTGAATCTCAAATCCAACGTTGGCTCGATCTCGCTTCGATCGAAGGCCTCGGCTCCCAAGTCCTCGCAGGGCAGGCGCACCGTGACCCTGCAAACCCGCGACGGTTCGACCCAGGTCGATCACCGCTGACGATCCACCCCGCACGATTCCTGCACGATCCCACCGAACGTGCACCCTTACGACCAGGCCGGGTCCACACACCCCGGCCTTTTTTCATACCCCGAGATTGTCCGCCGAATCCCGGGGCGTCCGTCCCATTCACCTCGCTCCAGGCGAAGACGCGCTCGCTGATTCCGCCATGGCGGCAAGATGCCTGCCAGGATGGCTTCACTTGCTGGTGGTCACAGCTAGCGTCGGGGGCCGGCGTCGCTGACGTCGATGGGCTCGATGCCCAGGTCGATGGCGGGCGAATCGGGCGCGAACTCGACGTCGCCATCACGGTAGGCGGTCAGCTTCGGGTCGGCCTGGACGTTGGCCTGGCTGGGTTTCAGTTGGTATTGGCCCGCCTGGCTGTACTGGTTGAGCTTGTGGCACTCGACCTGGCCCTGGGCGCTGTGGAGGACGTTGGAGGTCATCGCGGTGATGCCCTCGCGGTTTTCGAAGACGATCTTGCCCGAGGCGTGGAGGATGTTCTTCTCGAAGCGGTAGTCGGAGGACTTGGGCCAGGTGAGGCGGAGGTCGCCCTCGTTGATGAAGACGTTGTTGCGGATCGTGTTGCCTTTGGCCATGTGGTTGTGCGAGGGGCGGACGACGTTGACGGACAGGTTGCCCTCGACGAGGCAGCCTTCGGAGCGTTCGTCGAGGTAATAGGCGGAGGCGCCGTAACCACCGGTGTCGACGATGTCGCGGATGTAGTTGCCGCGGAGGACGAGATCTTTGCCTGCGAAGCAGTAGATGCCGCCTCCATCGTGGAGCTGGAGCATGGCGTGGTGGATGAGATTGCCTTCGAGGCGGGTGTTCTGGCCTCCATAGGTGATAGCGGAGTATGGGGCGTGGTGGACGTGGTTGTGGGCGACGAGGGAGTCGGCGCCGCCTCCGGTGAGAGCGATGGCGCTGGGATAGGTCAGGCCGATATCGTGGATGTGGTTGTCGGTGACGTCCAGTTGGGCGCCATGGAAGCGGATGCCGCAGGCGCCGACGTGGTGGACGTGGCAGCGCTGGATGCGGAGGTTGGTTCCGCTGGCCTTGATGCCCTGGCCTCCGGCGTTGACGATCTCGAGGTCGGCGAAGGTACAGTCGGCGGCGTTGCTGACCGCCAGGGCGCCTTCGAAGCGTCCGGCGCCGAAGCCCCCTGCCTTGAGGGGGGTGGTGGTGACGGAAAGGGTGAGTCCTCGGAGCGTAACATCCTTGACCGGCTCGGTGCGGCCGCCCTGGAGCGAGAGGACGGATTCGACGACGGGGGCGAAGACCTCAGCCTGGGTCATGTCCTCTTGCGGCAGAGGCCAGTAGACGACCTTGCCTGCGGTGCGGTCGAGGTACCATTGTCCGGGTTCGGTCATGCCCTCGCGGAGGTTCCAGACGACGTAGGTTTTGACGCCGAACGCGCCGGCAGGGTGTCCCGTCGGGCTGGAGAAGGTCAACATCTGGGAGTCGGGGTCGAGGGCGGAGACGCCGACGAGCGAGTCGTCCCACATGTGGTAGACGGTAATCTCGGCGTTGCGGACGTCGAGCCAGGGGCCGAGATCGCCCTCTTTGTACCTCATCGTGGTCAGCTCCTGGTCGGTGGGCTTGCGTTTCCATCCCCCTCCGGTCGTGCTCATCCAGGGCACGTCGAAGACGCTGCGGTGCTCGAAGCGGCCTGTTTCGGGCAGCCTGGCGCGGGGGCAGTAGCGACCATTGACGATCAGGGCGCGGAAGTCCCACTGCCCTTCCTTGACACCGGGCAGCGAGGCGGCGTAGAAGTTCGGGCCATCCTTCTGCCAGTTCGTGACCTTGCGCCCACCATAGAGTTTTACGTTGGCGCCGGGGGCGGCTTCGATCGTTAGACCACTGTCCGCAGCGGTCAGCACGACGGGTCGGTCGAAGAAGTACTCGCCTGCCGCCATGACGATGCGACGCGGCTGGTCGGTTCGGGCCCGGCGAGCGGCGCGGCACGCCGCCGATAGCGTCGCCAGCGGACCGTCGGCGCCATCGGCGCTGGGCTCAGCCAGGCGTCCCGACCAGGAATCGTTGCCTTCGGGGGCGACGTGGAAAGTCACGTCGTCGGCGGCACGGGTCCATGCGGGGACCGCCAGGGTGAATGCGCCTGCCGTCATCAACGTCACGAAGCTGCGAATTGCGGGGGTTCTGCTCATCGGTACTACTCCACTGCGAAAAAGCCTGCTCCTTTTGGGTCCGATCGCACGGATCGATGGCCGGTCACACAGTGCATCATCTTAACGGATTCGATCGCAGTAAGCCACCGCCGTAGTGGGATGAGGGCCAGCCATGCCTCGCCCCTATGCGCGGGGGCCGTCGGACTCGCGCGAGGTGTGTGTGAAAACATCGTGGCGGTCGTGTGGCAGTCCCGGCGCGCCGGGACTGCCATCCCGGCCTCTCAGCGACTGGAAAACACCGATGCCCCAATATCTTGGCAGACACCGCGCGATTGCATGCGGGGGAAGGGCTGGATATGGGGGGCGAGGTGGCGTATGATGGCGGGGGTGAATGATGCACGTTCTGGCAAAGGAGGTTTTGGCATGATGTCTCGCGGATCGATGGCGAGGATGGGGTGGATCGTTCTGGTATGTGCGAGTTCGTGCCTGGCGGCGGATTTCTTTCCGACGGCGGCGCGGCGGCAGGGGTTTCTGGCGGCGCTGGCGAAGCAGGACGCGAAGTACGATGAGGGAGCGAAGATGCTGGCGTCGAATTTCTCGTCGCCCGGCTATCATACGACGCTGACTTCGGGGATGGTGCATCGGACGCGGGATTCGCTGGTGTATGCGGTGGCGTTGCTGGATGCGGGGGACCCGAATCGTCTGGAGCGAGCGGAGGCGATCCTCGGTCGGGTGATCGACTTGCAGGACCAGGACCCGGCGAGCCGGACGTATGGAATCTGGTCGTGGTTTCTGGAGGAGCCGCTGAGCCAGATGTCGCCTCCCGACTGGAACTGGGCGGACTTCTGCGGGACGCAACTGCTCCAGGTCGCGATCGACCATATGAGCCGGCTGGATCCCGATCTCCAGCAGAAGGTGCGCGATTCGATCCTTCATGCGGCGCGGTCGATCCAGCGGCGCAATGTCGGGCCCGGCTATACGAATATCGCCATCATGGGGACCTACGTGACGCTGGTGGCGGGCGAGCAGTTCAAGGACAAGGGGTTGTTCGACTACGGCAAGCAGCGTCTGGCGCGGTTTTATGAGTATACCCAGGAGAAGGGGTCGTTCAGCGAGTACAACAGCCCGACGTATACGGTGGTGGCGGTCGGCGAATTGACGCGGATTCTGGAGCACGTGAAGGACAGCGAGGCGAAGAAGATCGCCCAGGACCTGAACGGCTTTGCGTGGCACCACCTGGCGCGCCACTGGCATGTGCCGACGCGGCAGTGGGCGGGACCGCACAGCCGGTCGTATTCGACGCTGCTGCGACCGAGCGTGCTGGCGTTCATCCAGCGCGGGACGGGGGGACGGGTGAGCTTTCTGCCCGAGGCCCAGGCGTATGAGTCCATCGACGCGCATCGCATTCCGGTAACGTGTCCGGAAGGGCTGTTCGGCTATTTCACCTCGCTGAGCGAGCCTCGCGAGGAGATCGAGACGTTCGTCCTGAATTCGGGGGACGAGCACGATCTGATCGGGCACACGTATCTGAGCCCGAGTTTCACGATCGGGTCGATCAACTGCGGCGATCTGTGGAACCAGCGGAGGCCTCTGGTGGCCTACTGGAACACCTCGTCGGGTCCGGCGGCGATGCGCGTGCGTTTCTTGCACGATGGGTACGACTATTCGTCCGCCAGCATCTTCACGATCCAGGACAAGGCCGAGCTGCTCAGTGCGGTCGTCTTCGCCACCGATCGGGGCGACACGCACATCTCGCTCGATCGCATCCAGGACGGTGCGATCCAGGCGCGGGACCTGCGGATGCGACTGCAATTCGAGGGGGCGATCGACGATCTGGAGTTGCCCGATCGGGTGCGGATCGAGGAGGCGATCGACTTCGAATCGGGGTCGATGGAGGCGCGGTTCATGGTGCACGCGGCGCAGTTGGACGACCTGCCGGTGCGCATGGAGACGGGACGGGACGAAGAAGGGGCGTGGATCGACGTGGTGCTCTACAACGGGGTGCCTCGCGAGTTCGACTTCAACGAGATCGTGGCGGCGGGCGTGGTGTTCACGCTGTCGATGACGAAGTCGACGTCGCCGATTCGGGTGGCGGACCCGACGGTATTTCGGACGACGGCGAGCACGATGATCGTGGACGGTCAGGTGATCCCGCCTCGGGAGAAGTGGCAGTGGCGAAGGCCGGGGACGACGTCGATGATCCTGTCGGTGCCGATGACCCCGCTGCCTACCAAGCGGCAGATCACCGCCACCACCGCCCAGATCGACGTAGAAGACCCCTGGGATTCGCTGAACTAGGCGGGGGACGAATGGGAAGATAATTGCAGGATTTTATGGGAAAAGGGTTGCACTTTTTCTGCCGATGTGCATACTGGTATATTCTATGGGTACTCAGGGCACAATTCGTTCGCTCCTTTTGGGCCTCACCGGCCTGTGCCGCCTGATCCTGCGCCGCTAAGGCGCGAATAACGAACCCCCACAACCCGTTGCCGTTCCCAGTCTTACGCAAAACCGTAGCCATTCGGCCCTCTTTACGGCATAATGCCGACGGTCCGAAACGTTTATCCGGAGAAACGCTATGTCTGACGAGAAGGTCTTCATCTTCGACACGACGTTACGCGACGGGGAGCAGTCTCCCGGCGCGTCTCTTTCGATTCCTCAGAAGCTCGAGATCGCCCAGCAACTGGCGACGCTGGGGGTGGACATCATCGAGGCGGGGTTTCCGGTTTCATCCCCGGCGCAATTCGAGGCGACGCGGCTGGTGGCGGAGCAGGTGCCAGGTCCGGTGATTACGGGGCTGGCACGGGCCAAGGACGTGGACATCGAATCGGCGGGCAAGGCGCTGGCGCCGGCGGCGAAGAAGCGGATTCACACATTCATCGCGACCTCTCCGATCCACATGAAGCACAAGCTGAACAAGCCGCCGGAGCAGGTGGTGAAGATGGCGGTGGCGGCGGTGCAGTGCGCCAAGCAGTTCACCGACGACATCGAATTCTCGCCTGAGGATGCGGGGCGCAGCGAAGTGCCCTTCCTCGTCGAAGTGCTGGCGGCGGTGATCGAGGCGGGGGCGACCACGCTGAATATTCCCGACACGGTCGGCTACATGCTGCCCTACGAGTACGGCCAGCTCATCGCCACCCTCAAGAGCAAGGTGCCTGGGATCGACAGGTGCGTGATCAGCACGCACTGTCACAACGATCTCGGGCTGGCGGTGGCCAATTCGCTGGCGGGTGTACACAACGGGGCGCGGCAAGTGGAGGTGGCGGTCAACGGACTTGGCGAGCGGGCGGGCAATGCGGCGCTCGAAGAGATCGTCATGGCGATCCACACGCGGGCCAATTTCTTCGCGGACAGCGGCTCGGGCAGCCTGACGATGAACGTCAACACGAAGGAGATCTACCGCACCAGCCAACTGGTCTCGCAACTGACGGGCTTCGTGATTCAGCCCAACAAGGCGATCGTGGGGGCGAATGCGTTCGCGCACGAATCGGGCATCCACGTGGACGGAATTCTCAAGGAGCGGAGCACGTACGAGATCATGACGCCGGAGACGATCGGGCTGGGCGGCTCGCGCATGGTGCTCGGGCGCCACACGGGTCGGCACGGGTTCGCCGACCGGTGCCGGCAGCTCGGGTACAAGCTCAGCGAGACGGAACTCGAACAGGCGTACGCGCGGTTTCTGGAAATTGCGGACAAGAAGAAGGAAGTGTTCGACGAGGACGTGGCGGCGATCATCAACGACGAGGTCCGCGTGGTTTCGCAGGTGTACGAGCTGAAGTACCTGCACGTGGCGTCGGGGACGGGGACGTTGCCGACGGCGAGCGTGCGGATGAAGATCGCGGGGCAGGAGCGGCAGGCGGCGGCCTGCGGCGACGGTCCGGTGGATGCGGCGTACGAGGCGATTCGCGAGGCGACGGGGCTTTCGCCGAAGCTGGAGAATTATTCGATCCGCGCCGTGACCGGCGGCAAGGAAGCGATGGGCGAAGCGACGGTACGTATTACGGACGCCGGGCAGACTTTTATCGGGCGTGGGGCTTCGACGGACATCATCGAGGCCAGCGCCAAGGCGTACGTCGACGCGATCAATCGGATGACCGCCGCTCAAAACGCTTCGTCGTAGCGTACGGCGCCCGTACAGGAGATACGACTCGACCGGTACGAATTTCGAAATCTGAAACCCGAAACAAACCCGAATGCCAAGAACTCAAGGCTCAGAACAGTACGGCATACGAAAGGAAGAGGTCACGCATCATGGGAATGACGATAACGGAGAAGATCTTTGCACGTGCGAGCGGAGAGGCGCAAGTGGTTCCGGGGCAGTTGGTGGACGCGCAGGTGGACCTGGTGATGTGTCACGACGTGACGACGCCCCCGGCGATTTCGATGCTGGCCGAGCGGGGGATCGACCGGGTGTTCGATCGGGAGCGGATCGTGGTGACGCCGGACCATTTCCAGCCGGCCAAGGACATCAAGAGCGCCGAACTGCACAAGCGACTCGATCAGTGGGCCAAAAGGCACGAGATCAAGTACTACTACAAGCTGGGCAAGGCGGGGGTCTGCCACGCGCAGTTGCCCGAGGAGGGGCACATCCGTCCGGGCGAACTGATCGTGGGTGGCGATTCGCACACGTGCACGTACGGGGCCTTCGGCGCCTTCAGCGCGGGGATCGGCTCGACCGACCTGGCGGCGGCGGTGGCGACGGGCAAGCTGTGGTTCAAGGTGCCCGAGTCGATGAAGTTCGTGTTGAACGGGTCGCTGCCGGACGGGGTCTACAGCAAGGACGTGATGCTCAGCGTGATCACGCGGATCGGGACGGACGGCGCGCTGTACAAGGCGATGGAGTTCGTCGGTCCGGCGCTGAAGGGCATGTCGATGGAGGCGCGGATGACGATCACCAACATGGGGATCGAAGCGGGCGCCAAGAACGCGATCATGGCGGCCGACGACGTCACGAAGGAGTATATCGAGGGACGGCTGAAGGACGCGAGTCCGTACAACGTGTACGCGTCGGACGAGGATGCGCACTACGCGGTGGTCGAGGAGTTCGACTGCTCGAAGCTGGAGCCGACGGTGGCGTTGCCGCATCTGCCGAGCAACGGGACGCCGATCGGGCAGTGTGCGGGCGTGGCGATGGACCAGGCGTATCTGGGCAGTTGCACGAACGGGCGGATCGAGGATCTGCGGATCGCGGCGGGCATCCTGAAGGGTAAGCAGGTGGCGATCCGGACGCTGGTGGTTCCGGCGACGCCAAGGATCTGGCGGCAGGCGAACGACGAAGGGCTGTTCGACATCTTCTACGACGCGGGCTGTGTGATCTCGGCGCCGACGTGCGGGGCGTGCCTGGGTGGCTTCATGGGCGTCTTGGGCTCGGAAGAGAAGTGCGTCAGCTCGACGAATCGCAACTTCGTCGGGCGGATGGGCTCTCCCAAGAGCGAGGTCTATCTGGCCAGCCCGGCGACGGTGGCGGCCAGCGCCGTCGAAGGCCAGCTCGCGGACCCACGGAAGTACCTCTGAAAAAGCACGAATATCGAAATACGAAATTCGAGACACATTCGAATCCAGCAGAGAGGTAGAGCAGTCATGGCAAAAGCACATGTGTACAAGCGGGATCATATCAATACGGATGAGATCATTCCGGCGCGGTATCTGAACACGGATGCGGAGGCGGAGCTGGCGGAGCACTGCCTGGAGGACCTGGACGCGGACTTCGTGAAGAAGGTTCAGCCGGGGGACGTGGTGATCGCAGGCGACGACTTCGGGTGCGGGTCGAGTCGGGAGCACGCGGTCTGGGCGCTGCGCGGCGCGAAGGTGCAGACGATCATCGCGCACTCGTTCGCACGGATCTTCTATCGCAATGCGATCGACTGCGGGTTTCCGTTGATCGAGTCGGCGAACGCGATGGACAAGATCCAGGACGGGGACGAGGTGGAGATCGACTACGCGGCGGGCGTGATCCACGACAAGACCAACGGGGAGAAGGTGACGTTTCAGCCCTTGCCGAAGTTCGCGTTGGAGATCATCGAGGCCGGGGGTCTCCTGAACAAGATCGCCGCCGAGCTGAAGAGGTGAGATCGGCAGGAGCGGGAGAGAACGATGAACCGACGCCACTTTCTCCAGACTCTGGGAGCGGCGGCATTGATGCCGACCTGCGGAGGCGTTTCGCGCTCGTGGGGCAGCGGCAGGCGGAGGCCGCCCAATTTCGTGTTCTTTTTGATCGACGATCTGGGCTGGAAGGACCTGGGCTGTTACGGCAGCACGTTCCACGAGACGCCGTGCATCGACCGGTTGGCGGCGCAGGGGATGCGGTTTACGAGTGCGTATGCGGCGTGTCCGGTGTGCTCGCCAACACGGGCCAGCATCCTGACCGGCAAGTATCCGGCCCGGCTCGGCATTACGCAGTGGATCGGGGGGCCCGATGCGCCGACGCCTTATCGGCACTACCTGCCGCTGGAGGAGGTCACGATCGCCGAGGCGCTGAAGGAGGCGGGTTACGCGACGGGCTTCGTCGGGAAGTGGCATCTGTCGATGCGGGACGAGGACCGGCAAAGGTACTACCCGGATCGACAGGGCTTCGATGTCAATATCGGCGGGGATTCGTTCGGGTCGCCCCCGACGTACTTCCATCCGTACCAGAGGGGCAATCGGGCACTCGAGACGATGCCGGAAGGTGGCAGCGAAGGCGAGTATCTGACGGACCGCCTGACGGAAGAGTCGCTGAAATTCCTCGAAGCCAACAAGGACCGTCCGTTCCTGCTGTATCTATCGCACTACGCAGTGCACACGCCAATAGAATCGAAGCAGGCGCTGGCAAAGAAGTACGAGGCCAAGGCGGAGCGGTTGCCGGCGACGGAAGGACCGCGTACGACGACGGTCTATGGACAATACAAGACCAGGATGGTGCAGGACCATCCGGTCTACGCAGCGATGGTGCAGAGCGTCGATGAGAGTGTCGGTCGGGTGGTGGACAAGATTTCGGCTTTGGGGCTGGAGCAGGACACGATCGTGATCTTCATGTCGGACAATGGGGGGCTCTCCACGGTGGGGCGCGAAGGGCCGACCTGCAATCTGCCACTGCGGGCGGGCAAGGGGTGGCTGTATGAGGGGGGCATCCGTACGCCGATGCTGGTCAAATGGCCCGGCGTGGTCGAGGCGGGGAGCGTCTGTCAGGCGCCGGTGACGAGCACCGACTTCTTCCCGACGATGCTGGAGATGGCAGGACTGGCGTTGCGACCCGAGCAGCATCTGGATGGGATGAGCCTCGTGCCGTTGCTGAGGGGGGCGGAAACCTTGGAGCGTTCCGCGATCTACTGGCACTATCCGCACTATCACGGCAGCGGGAGCCGGCCCAGCGGTGCGGTTCGGGCGGGGAAATACAAGCTGATCGAATGGTACGAAGACGGCAGGGTCGAGCTTTACGATCTGGAGGATGATCTGGCCGAGCAAAGAGATCTGGCGGAGACGAGGCCGGAGAAGGCCGCCGAGCTACGGCGGATGCTGCACACCTGGCGTGACAAGATGGACGCGCGGATGCCGATCGGCGCGCCGCGAGATGATTTCGAGATATGGCTGGCGGAGCGCGAGAGATGACTGGAGGCCAAGCATGAGACGACGTGACTTTCTGAAGGCGATGGGGGCGGCGACGGGCGCCTGGGCGACAGGATTCGGTGGTTCGACCTTGTTCGGTCAAGGGGAGTCTCGACGGCGGCCCAATTTTGTGTTCTTCCTGGTGGATGATCTGGGATGGAAGGATCTGGGATGCTTTGGCAGCAGCTTCTATGAGACGCCAAACGTGGACCGGCTGGCGTCGCAGGGGATGCGGTTTACGAGTGCCTATGCGGCGTGTCCGGTGTGCTCGCCGACGCGGGCCAGCATCATGACGGGAAAGTATCCAGCGCGATTGCAGACAACGGACTACTTCGGCGCGCCGCAGCCCGATACCGTGCAGAAGCACTGGACGCGGAACAAGCCCCTGCTGCCGGCGCGGTATCGCGACCGGGTGCCGCTGGAGGAGGTGACGGTAGCCGAGGCGCTCAAGTCGCATGGGTATGCGACGTTCTTTGCGGGCAAGTGGCACTTGGGGCCCGAGGGATTCTGGCCTGAGGACCAGGGGTTCGACGTCAATAAGGGCGGGATCGAACGTGGCGGGCCCTATGGGGGCAAGAGGTACTTTTCGCCTTATGGCAATCCGCGTCTGGCGGATGGGCCCGAGGGCGAGCATCTGCCCGACCGGCTGGCGACCGAGACCTGCCAGTTCGTTGAAGAACATCGGGATGGGCCTTTTCTGGCGTATCTGTCGTTCTACTCCGTGCACACTCCGCTGATGGCGCGGGAGGACCTGAAGGCCAAGTACGAGGCGAAGGCGCAGACGATCGATCACGACGGGCCCGACTGGGGCGAAGAAGGCGACCGAAAGGTGCGGCTCGTGCAGGACCACGCGGTGTATGCAGGGATGGTCGAGGCGATGGACCAGGCGGTGGGCAAGGTGCTCGATACGCTGGATCGCCTGGATCTGGCGGAGGAAACGGTCGTGTTCTTCATGTCGGACAACGGCGGGCTCTCGACCTCGGAGGGCCATCCGACGTGCAATCTGCCGCTGCGGGCGGGCAAGGGCTGGCTGTATGAAGGGGGGATTCGCGAGCCGATGATGGTTCGCTGGCCAGGGCGAGTTCGGGCGGACAGCGTGTGCGAAGAACCGGTGATCAGCACGGACTTCTACCCGACGATGCTGGAGATGGCGGGGGTTCCGGCCACACCCGATCAGCATGTCGACGGGCGGAGCATGGTCCCGCTGCTGCGCGGGCAGGAGAGAGCGAAGGATCGGGCGCTCTACTGGCACTATCCCCACTACGGGAACCAGGGCGGCTCGCCCGGCGGCGCCGTTCGCGTGGGCGATTATAAGTTGATCGAGTTCTATGAAGACGGGCGCGTGGAATTGTATAATCTGCGCGACGATCTCGGTGAGCAGCATGACCTGGCGGCGACATTGCCCGAGAAGGCGACCGAGCTTCGCGCTATGCTGCACGAATGGCGACAGCACGTTGGCGCCTTGATGCCGGCGCCGAACCCTGATTCTCGTGGCAGGGTGGAAATTGAGTCTGATTCGAAAACGTGAACAAGAAAGGAAGTAGCTGGATGGCAAAGACGTACAAGATTGCAGTGATGCCCGGCGACGGGACGGGGCCGGAAGTGACGGTGGAGGCGGTGAAGGTGTTGAAGACCGCGGCCGATAAGTTCGGTTTCAAGGTGGAGCTGACGGACTTCGATTTTGGCGGAGAGCGGTACAAGCGGACGAAGGAGACGCTGCCCGACAGCGCCGTGGAGGAGCTGCGGAAATTCGACGCGATTCTGCTGGGCGCGATCGGCCATCCGGACGTGGCGCCGGGCATCCTGGAGAAAGGGATTCTGCTGAAGGCCCGGTTCGAGCTGGATCAGTACATCAACCTGCGTCCGGTGAAGCTGTTCCCGGGGGTGGAGACGCCTCTGAAAGACAAGGGCCCGAACGAGATTGACTACGTCGTCGTCCGCGAGAATTCGGGGGACGCGTATACCGGGACGGGCGGCTTTACGATGAAGGGCACGGCGCACGAGGTGGCGGTGCAGTCGGCGGTGTATTCGCGTCATCAGGTGGACCGCTGCCTGCGGTACGCGTTCGAGTACGCGAAGAGGCACGGCAAGAAGTCGCGGGGCAAAGGCAAGGAGAACACGCTGGCGCTGTGCGGCAAGACCAACGTGCTGACGTACATTTACGACCTGTGGGACCGGGCCTTCCACGAGATGGGCAAGGCCCAGTATCCGGAGATCCGGCGGGACTACTACCACGTCGACGCGACGTGCATGTGGATGGTGAAGAACCCCGAGTGGTTCGACGTGATCGTCACGGGCAACATGTTTGGTGACATCATCACGGACCTCGGCGCGATCACGCAGGGCGGCATGGGCATCGCCGCCGGCGGCAACATCAATCCCGAGGGCGTCAGCATGTTCGAGCCGATCGGCGGCAGCGCCCCGAAGTATACGGGCCAGGGTGTGATCAATCCGCTGGCGGCGATCTGCTCGGCCCAGATGATGCTCGATACCCTGGGCGAAGAGGCAGCGGCGGACGCCATCGAGAAGGCGGTGATGGACGTGACCGCCAACAAGCTCAAGAGCCTGGCGGCCGGACGGATGGGGTATTCCACCAGCGAGGTGGGCGACCTCGTCGCGGAACGCGTCGCAGGCTAGGGCATCAAGAAATGTCGTCGGGACGGTCGTATCCTATGAGAGGATCGCGTCCGTCCCGACGACCTCCATTCCCTGGTAACGACACTGGCCTCGTCAGAATCCACGTGCTCTTCGCGTCCGGGCGCGACGCCTTGAGCGTCGGACGAAGAAGAGGCACCCGGGTGCGGCGCCCGCCGGGACGACGGCCAGGCCGGCGAGACCCACCTTGGCCTCTGCCGGAACCAGGCGCAGCATGTCGCTCAGCGTCAGTTCCTCGTAGCCTTCGGGGGGCGTGGTGTCGAAGAGGGCCTCGTCAAGATCGATGTTGTAGTCGCCAAACGTATTGACCTCGTGGAGGTTCAGTTCGCGGAACAGGGTCATGAAGCTCCTGCCGATGTCGAGGTCCCCTTCCACGCGGACCGGCAGTTGCTCGGCAATTCCGATCCAGACTTTGCCGGTCAAGCCGCGAATGTCAAAGATGGCTTTGGGTAGAAGTCCGACAAAGGGCTCCGGATCCTGAAACGCAAAGACCTCCGCTTCCACACCGTCGACGGTGTCTCGCCCCAGTTCCTGGTAGCTGCCTTGCGTGAGCAGGTTGATGATGCCCTGGGGCGTCCCGTTTTCCAGCAGGCGCATTTGTGCATCGGTCGAAGGGAATTTCCCGTACTTCCTGTAGCGCGGAAGCAACAGCAGGGTCTGCCGCTGGGGCCGATTGAATGTGATGCGATAGATCAGTTCCTCCCCGGCATATCCCTCCTCGATAAGGCCATATTCCACGGAGAAGTACTTCACGACATTGAAATGAGCCTTGATTCCGTCGAATTCGAAAACCGCGCCATCTTCGCCCGGCAGGGTGAAGGTCTTCGTACCTCGTATGATCAAGGTCTCCATACCATTGACATTCTCCTGGACCTCCGCCAGGACCACTGCGCCGTGCCGCGAGGTGCCGAACGGAGCGAGAAGAACCAGGGTGACCGCCAGTGCAAGCACCGCTGCCGCTGAGTATTTCGTCGCATTGCTTTCCATGATCTTTCTCCATCGTGCCACGCGGTGAAAACCTTGGCGGTCGTTCACCGCTCGTTTCATGATTGTGGAGGCATCGCTGAGGATGCGTTCGTCGACCGCGGTCCAGGCGGACGGGGCGGGACGTTTCCGACAGGCTGCTCTGATCATGCTCTTGATCTTCCCGGGTCGATTCATCGTTCCACCTGACCGTTCAAAAGGGACCGCAGTCTGGTCATCCCGTAGCGATACCGACTCTTGACTGTGTTGACCGATTCTCCGGTCTGACGGGCAATCTCGCGGAAGCGCAGAGAGCCGAGTACGTGCAAGACGATCGCCTGCCGCTGGTCGGGCGGCAAGTCGGCCAGTGCCATCCTGACCGTGTGGTGCAGTTCCGTATCCGAGACCCTCCCAGAGGGATCCGGCTCGGGCCCGGCCTGCTGAAGGCGTTCGGGATCGATCGGGCGGCGCCGGCGAGACGCGTTCCGGGCCCGGTTGGCCACGCAAATCGCCAGATAGCCCCTGAGCGACCCATTCAGTTTGAAACGGCTCGCCTGAGAGGCGAAGGCGACGATGACATCGTGCACCACATCCTCGGCGGCGGCCGTATCACCCAGCAGGCCCTTCGCGACCGCGAACAGGTCGTCCTTGTACTTTTCGTAGATCCGGCGCAGGGCCTGGGTATCCCCTGCGTTGAACCTCTGGACTAAGGATCTATCTTCCAGCACGGTCGAGCGGCCCCTGCCTGCACAAGCGATTGTCCGTCACAGTAGAAACACGCCGGCGGGCGGTTTGGGTGTAGAAATGCGATGTTTTCACCGGCGTCTGTCCGTACTATAATGGAGAGTGCGTGGAAACAGAGAGAAGAATCGCTTTCGGGTGAGATTTCGATGCCGGCGAATTTGACGCCAGACTATTTCAAGGCGGAAGAGTGGTACCGCAGCGCTTCGACGAACGAGGAGAAGATCCTCGCGCTCGAGCAGATGCTGGCGGTGATGCCGAAGCACAAGGGGACGGAGCATCTCCAGGCGGACCTGAAGCGGAAGCTGAGCCAGCTTCGCGAGGCGGCGACGCAGCCGAAAAAGGGCGGCAAGCACGTGGACGTCTTCCACGTCCCGCCAACAGGGGCGGGGCAGGTGGTGCTGCTGGGGACGCCGAACACGGGCAAGAGCGCGATTCTGGCGGCGCTGACGAACGCGAAGGTCAACGTGGCGGACTTTCCCTTTGCGACGCACGCGCCGGTGCCGGGGATGGTGAAGTACGAGGACGTGCAGATTCAACTCGTGGACATGCCGCCGATCACCGCCGACTACATGGCGCCGGGGCAGGTGGGGACGTATCGCAACTGCGACCTGATCGCGATCGTCGTGGATCTGTCGCAGGACGTGGAGGAGCAACTGCTGATCCTGCTGGACTTTCTGGAGACGCGGAAGCTGCTGGTCGACGAGGAGACTCCGGCGGTGGACGAGCAGGGGAACGTCCTGGGACGCAAGGCGTTCTGCCTGTGCACGAAGGCGGATATCGCGGCGGACGGGGCGCTGGAACTGGCGAAGAAGTCGTGCGACAAACCCCTGGAGTTCGTGACGATCTCGACGGAGACGGGCGAGGGGCTGGATGCGTTTGCGAAGTACCTGTTCGACAAGCTGGAGATCATTCGCGTGTATGCGAAGCCACCCGGCAAGCCGGCGGATATGAACGACCCGTTCACGCTGCCGATGGGGGCGACCGTGCACGACCTGGCGCGGACGATCCACCGGGAGCTGGCGGAGAAGCTCAAGAGCGCCAAGTGCTGGGGCACCGGGGTCTACGACGGTCAGAACGTCCAACTCACCCACGCGCTCCACGACAAAGACATCGTCGAACTGCACTTCGCCTAGCGCGGAAGGACAGCGCGCAGGCGCACGCGAAGTCTGACGCAAGGGGGTTCATCGCGCGGCTAGAATCCGAGACCGATTCCCAGAGCAAACACAAGATCGCCCTCATCGAAACCATAGCCGATTCCGGCGATGCCGACGAGGTCTTCGGCCAGCCAGAGGTTCCCGTCGACTCCGAGGGTGACGTCATCGACATGGTCGACGTGCTGGAAGACCAAGCTGGGTGCCAGGGCCGCGGTATCGGTGAGGTCCAGTTGGACGCCTGCCCCCAGCGCGACGACCGGCTCGGTGTCGATCAAAGAGCTGTGGACGAACCCAAACCGCCCCATCAAAAACGGACACGTCTTGGCGCCGGGCGACAGGAGAAAGTTAAGGCCGCCGAGGAAGGTACTCGTATCGACGTCGACGTTGCGACCCCACAACCTGCGAGCCTCGAACTGCTGGTGGGAAAACGCGAAATTGAAATCCACGTGGTCGCTCACGGGCCAATTGAGGCCGACGCCGAGACCGAGGACGGAACTGTCGGCATCCCGGAGGGCATCGTCGCCCGGTCGAGTGACGCTGAATTGCAGGTCTGCGTAGCGATGCCCGAGCAGACCTCGCGCCGATGCGGGACTCGCCAAGAGTATCGACAGACAGAATGCAGGCACCATCACAAAAACGGCATTTTTCCCCATCACACACCTCCTTCTCGACAGACGCCAAGTCAGTGGATCAGATCGGGCGGTTCCCTCATCGTGGGACTGCCTCCGCAACTACGCTACGGTGACTCTACCGCGACATCGCAGAAAAGTCAAGGAAAAAGCACGCGCAAATGAAGAACGTGTGCCGTCGAGGAAGCTCTCGGGCGTTGCCTATGGGCCTTTCGCATCCTGGAGAGATTCGGGCTTTCCGAGCGCCGGCGGTAGAGACAGAACCCGGTTCATTCGATGCGAGATTCCTCCCTTTTCGTTTCGCTCCAGTCGGAATGATATAGCAGATGCGAAAGGCTCAAATGTCACCTTGTTCCGACCACACCCGGACGGATTCGCGCGGGGACGCGGCGCCTACGGAAGGGGCAGGTAGTCCTGGCGGGGTGGGGCGAAGACCTCGATGGCGACGCTGTCTTCGAGGACCTCGGCGCCGTGGGTGACGTTCGGGGGGATGCACCAACTGTCGCCGGGGCGGGTGTCGTGTTTCTCTCCGTCCAGGATCAGGCGCAGGTGTCCGCGGACCAGGTATCCGGTCTGCTCGTGCGGGTGCTGATGGAGCGGCAGCGTGTGACCGGCGGCGAGGCGGAACTCGGTCAGCAGCGTCCTTTCTCCGTAGGCGAGGGTCTTCCGGCGGATGCCCTCGAGGGGCGTTGCATACCCGTCGTCGGTGCCTGGTGCGAACATGTCGTGATCCTCCTGCTTTCACTGTTCTCACGTTCTGGGTGTTTTCCGGCAAGGGCGACGCATGCGTCGCCCCTACGGCGCTATGGGTCAACTTGTCGGGTGTCGCGTCGAGGGTGGACCGCCGAGGGCTTGATGAATTTCGTGAGGGTGGTGGCAGATGCGATCGGGGCGGGCGGTCTGGAGTTCTTCGATGCTGCCGAAGCCATAGGTGACGCCCAGGGTGTGCGTGCCGTTGGCCTGTCCGGCGAGGATGTCGCTGGCGCGATCGCCGATCATGATCGTATCGGACGCGGTGACGGAACGCTCGGCGAGCAGGTGGGCGATCAATTCGCGTTTGTCGTCGAAGCGTCCGTCGAGATGCGGGCCGTAGACGGCTTCGAAGTATTCCGTCAGACCGAAATGGTCGACGATCCGCTCGGCGTAGATGGTGGGTTTGGAAGTGACGACGAAGAGTCGGAAATCCTCCTCGCGCAGGCGCTTCAGCAGTTCGGGAATGCCGGGGTAGAGTTCGTTTTCGAACATGCCGACGTCGGCGTAGCGCCGGCGATAGTGGGCGATGGCGGCGTCGATCAGCGCGGAGTCATCGGTCGTCAGCAGGCGTGGGAAGGTCCAACGCAGGGGTGGGCCGATGTACTGGACCAGTTCCGCCTGGGGAGGGGCTGGACGGCCCAACTGCTCCAGCCCATATTGAAGACAGCGGGTGATGCCTTCCTTCGGGTCGGTCAGTGTACCATCGAGGTCGAAGAACAGGGTCGTGCAATGGTTCATCGGTGGATTCATGCGATTTCTGTCTCGGCGATGCCTTACTCCAGGAGGACGTCGATCTCGGCGGCGGAGGTGAAGCCGTTGCCGTTGACTTCGGTCAGAGCGACGAGCTTGAGGTAGCGCGCGGTGACCGGTTTCTCGAAGCGGACGGTCTGGGCAGCGGCGCGGTTGGGCCATTGCCCAGCAGCGACCTGTCGCCAGTTCCGACCCTCATCGGAGGCGTGGATTTCGTACTTGGCGATGCGGCCATTGGCCATGTCGGCGCGAGGTGTGTACTTGAGGCCAAAGACTTCCTGAGGGGCCTTGAGATCGATCACCAGCGAGTGCGGCAGAGGCTCGACGGGGTCCCAGGCGGTGTGCCAGAGGGTGGCAGGATCGTCGTCGATGACCAGGCGGGCTTCGTAGCCTGGCTGGGCGCTGTCGGCGGTCACGCTCGCGCCCATGCGCTTGAGCGCGGTCGGCTCGCGATAGAGCGTGCGAAGGGCATCGAGCCACACCTGGACGGTCGGATTGAAGGCATCGGAGGCCATGTAGGCGAGCAGGCTATGGCGCAACTGGCGGGCGGCGGGTCGCTTGTCCAGGTCCCGCTGCAGGTCGGCCGAGCAGACCAGCAGCTTGCCCTCGCCCACGCGGCACTCGAAGACCAGGCCCAGCTTGCGGTTGGTGTTCCAGTCGTCGATGGGCTGGACGATGGGTCGTAGTTCGCGCGGCAACGCGTCCATGACCAGGGCGCGGGAGTCGGACAGAACCTGGGCCCACTGCCATCCGCTGAAGGAGTCCGTCGGGAACCACTTCAGCGCGGGATGCTTGGGATCGCACAGCAAGCCCAGCGTCTGGGTCTGCTGCGTGTCGAACATGTAGCGGTTCCAGAAGATCGGTGTGAAGGAGCCCCTGGGGAACTCGGGCGGGGTGTCGGTGAGCAGAAGCAGGACCTTGCCGCCTTGGGCGAGCTGCGCGAGGGTGTTATCGTCGAAGGAGGCGCTGACGAGCACGTCCTGGGGCTCGGGCGGCTCGATCCGCGCGGGGTAGAGCCAGAGGACCCAGTCGTTGACGAAGGGGGTGCCCTGAAGGCCGACGGTCAGCGTGTATTTGGCGGGCGCGGGCAGTCTGCTCCAATCGAAACGGATCGTTCCCAGGTCGGTGCCGCGATCGACGGGAACGTCATTGGTGGGGCCACGACCCGCCATCACGGCGCGACCGGCGGCATCGAGCACTTTCCACACCGCGGTCACGCCTTGCATGGGCTCGGCGCCGAAGTGCGCGACGGATAGATCGGCGCGGAAGGTCTCGTCGCTGGTCCAGATGCGCCGGTCCATGCGGGCCAGCGGGACGGTGGGACCGTAGAACTGCTTGAACTCGTCGGGCGTGACGTAGCCCTTTTGGTCCCAGAACGCATCGAGGATGCCCACCAGCGCGGTACCCTGACCGGGGAAATCGTGCAGGTCGAGCAACTGGACGCCACTGATGCCTGGGGTACGGAAGGCGGCTTCGATCTCCTCTTTGTAGCAGAGGACCTGGAGCCGGCCTGAGGCGTGGAGGAAATCGCGCCATTGATCCAGCATGCCATGTTCGCGGAGCGAGTCGCGGAAGATCTCGAAGTTCTTCGGCTTGAGCGGCCCGGTGTATTTGGCGATCTCGTCGAAGTTCGGGTACACGCACCACTGGCCCATCTCGTGGACGACGACGGGAACCTCGTGCGCTTCGACCGAGTCGGCGTAGTCCTTTCCCCCCCACCCCTTGGGTCCGCGCGGCTGGTAGTCCACGTGGTACTCGTTCACGGGCAGCAGCGGATAGGCGGAGGCAGTGGTATACAGTCGGCGGGGGTCCTTCTGTTTCCAGTGCGTGACCCATTTGGCGAGGTACTCCTCGCGTTTGGGGCCATGGGGCTCGTTCCCGCTGGCCAGGAGGATGAAGGAGGGATGATTGCCATAGGCTTGGACGATTCGTTCGGCTTCGTCCCAGAGCCATCGATCAACGGGGGTGCCGTTTCCGGGGTTGGTCCAGACGCCGCACTCGATCTGGTAGTAGAAGCCCAGTTCGTCGGCCGCCTGGAAAGCCGCTTCGGGCGGGCACCAGGAATGGAATCGGATGTGATTGAGCCCGTGGGCCTTGCAGGTGCGGACGATCCGCTTCCACGATTCGACGTCGGTCGGCGGGTATCCCGTCAGGGGGAAGATACAGCATTCGAGCGTGCCACGCAGGAAGGTCTTGCGTCCGTTGATGGTGAAGAGCTTGTCGGGAGTGGTTGCGACCTCGCGCAGGCCAAAGGTAATCGTTTTGGCGGCGCCACTGTCGAGGGAAGCGGTGAGTCGGTAGAGCAGAGGATCGAACTCGTCCCAGAGGGCCAGAGCCCCCTGCTCGGGGAAATCGATTTCGAAGGAGCCGCCCTCAGCGTCCCATAAGACCGGCTTTCTCGCCGATGGCAGCGGCCTGACATCATCGCCCCGTACGGCGTCAATCGAGATGGTCAGGGTGCCCTGCCCTGGTTGGCCTTTGCGGTTTTGCAGGCGGCCTTTGATCGTCACCGATCCCGTGTCGGTCTGCGGGAAGACCTGGATGTCGTCGATCCAGACGCCGGGACGGCGGGTCAGGTCGATCCGCCCGACGACGCCATTCCAGTTGCCCTGGGTGTGGTCGCTGACGCTATGGGACCAGTCGCCCACGTCGATCAGCACACGGTTATCGATGCGGAGGGTCAGGACATGGGAACCGGGCGGCAGGACGCCCAGATCGTACTCGTGGGGCGTGCTGAGGCTGTTGTCGGTGCCGATGAATCGACCGTCGAGCCAGAGGCGCGTCTGCCAGTGGGGTCTCTCCAGCGTAAGGATGACCGCGTCGCCCTGCCAGGAGGTCGGGATCGCGATCCTCTTCTGGTACCAGGCGGGACCGACGTAGTGCTTTTCGGGCTGGAGGCAGAACGGCACCTTGATGTTGTCCGGCTCGCGGTATTTCGCGTAGCGGGGGTGTTCGAGCCAGGTCTCGAGCTTGGCGGCGCCGGTCCAGGCGGTCTCGCTGGTGATTTCGTCGCCGAAACCCTGGTTCTGCATCGCGCCGGGAAGATCGACGCGGTCGGGCAGGCTGCGGTCGAACCACTTTTCGGCAATGCCGACATCGTCGCGGTCGATCCGGAAGGCCCAGTCGCCCGACAGGTCGATCCGGTCCGCAGAGAAGGCGAGAGACGCGAGAACGAGCGGGAGGGAGACGATCAGTAAGAACGACTTCTTCATAGGGTCAACTCCTCAAGGCGTTAGGCAAGCGCAGACCACTATCCGCTCTTGGGGCCTGGAAGTCAACCCATGAAGTTGCGTCCGTGCGCCCTGCCCGATGTGTATCAGCAGGCGTGCGATCGTCTACTTGCCCTGGGCTTCGCGGCAGACGGCGCAGCGTTCGGTGATGACCTGGCAGTGGGTGCAGACTTCGACCATGCCACCGATGTTATGTCCGGTATAGGCCTGTACTTCCCGTAGCGTCGTATCGTCGAGGGTCGTGACCTTCTCGCATTCGGGACAGACGCAGGTGGTGTAGGTCAGGCCCGTCAGGGGCATGGTTCGGGTTTCGCTCTGGCAGACCGGACAGGACTGGCCCGTTCGGGCGTACTGCTGTTCCGATTGACAGCCGGGCAATAGAAAGGCCCCCAGCATCAAGCCTGCGGCCAGCACCACGGCCAGAGATTTGTGTGTCGCGGCAGTTCTCATCGGAACTCTCCTTCCTGACTCTTGTCTTGATTGACATTTTACCTCACCCCTCGATCGCTACGCTGGTCAGGGGTAAGAGTTCAGCCATTCCCCGATTCGCAGTAGGCGTAGGCTCGGCGCCAGAACCAACGCAGTGTGCACAGCACACCCTACGCGCTGAGGTTGAGGAGTCAGGGCTCGGGGGCGCCTGCCACGGTGCTGACCCCCTGACCCCCGACCCCTGTTGTACGGCGGGAGGTATGGAGGATTGCAATTGGCGCGGTTTGGCGTAAAATAGGGGCTCTATATATCCCCGGTCGTTCGAAAAACGGATTCTTGAAAGGAGACGTGATGAATTCTCGTCAGATTGCCCTGATCACCATGGCAGGTTTGTTGGCAGCGGGTCCATTCACCGGCATAGCGACAGCGGCGGATTATCCGATCCGGCCGGTGCCGTTCACGGAGGTGAAGATCAGCGACGAGTTCTGGGCGCCGCGGATCGAGACGAACCGCGCGGTGACCATTCCGTACGCGTTCGGCAAGTGCGAGGAAACCGGGCGGATCGACAACTTCCTGCTGGCGGCGGGGAAGATCGAGGGCGAGCACAAGGGCGATTTCCCGTTCGACGACACGGATCCGTACAAGATCCTGGAGGGCGCGGCGTACGTGCTGAACGTCCAATCCGATCCGAACCTGGAGCAGTATCTCGACGATCTGATCGCCAAGATCGCGGCGGCGCAGGAGGAGGACGGATACCTGTATACGGTCCGGACCAACAATTGCGATCGGCTGCGGGGCTGGTTTGGCGATGAGCGCTGGGAGAAATTGCGCGACAGCCACGAGCTGTACAACATGGGGCATCTATACGAGGCGGCAGCGGCCCACTATCAGGCGACGGGCAAGCGGAACCTGCTGGATATCGCGTTGAAGAATGCCGAGCTGCTCGATGAGGTGTTCGGGCCAGGGAAGAACGAGGACGCACCGGGCCACCAGGTGATCGAGATGGGGCTGGTCAAGCTGTACCGCGCCACCGGCGACGAGAAGTATCTGGACCTGGCAAAGTTCTTCCTCGACACGCGCGGTCCCGGCGGCAATCCGTACAATCAGTCGCACGAGAAACCCTACGATCAGAACGAGGCGGTGGGCCATGCGGTTCGCGCGGCGTACATGTACAGCGGGATGGCGGACGTGGCGGCGATGACGGGCGATCGGCGCTATCTCGAAGCGATCGACCGCATCTGGCACGACGTGGTGTTCAAGAAGCTGTACCTGACTGGTGGGATCGGGGCGACCGGGCACGGCGAGGCGTTCGGCGGAGCGTACGAACTGCCCAACGAGACGGCGTACTGCGAGACGTGCGCCGCGATCGGGAACGTCTACTGGAACCATCGGATGTTCCTGTTCCACGGCGACGCCAAGTACATCGACGTGATGGAGCGGACGCTGTACAACGGAGTGATCTCGGGCGTCTCGCTCGAAGGCAACCGCTTCTTCTATCCCAATCCGCTGGCGTCGCGCGGTCAGCACGAGCGGAGCCCCTGGTTTGGCTGTGCGTGCTGTCCGGGCAACATCTCCCGCTTCATCGCTTCGGTGCCGGGCTACGTCTACGCCCGGACCGACGACGGGCTGTACGTGAACCTCTTCGCGCAGGGCTCGGCGACGATCGAGATGGGCGAGCGAACGGTGAAGCTTACGCAGGAGACCGCATATCCGTGGGACGGCAAGGTCCGGCTGACGGTGAATCCCCAAGAGGCGGGGGCATTTGCGATTTACGTTCGCATTCCGGGCTGGGCGCAGGGCAAACCAGTGCCGAGCGATCTGTATCGTTACAAGCGTGCGGGCGTGGCGAACGTCGAGCTGACGGTGGGGGGCGAGAAACAGGACGTGCAGATCGACAAGGGGTACGTCCGGCTCGAGCGCGAGTGGAAGGCAGGCGATGTGATCGAGCTGGACCTGCCGATGCCGATCCGGCGGGTGATCACCAACGAGAAAGTCGCAGCCAACGTCGGCCGCGTGGCGCTGGAGCGCGGACCGATCGTCTACTGCCTGGAATGGCCCGACAACGAAGGCGGCATCTTCAACCTCGTACTGGACGACGAGGCGCCGCTGCTGGCGTCGCACCAGGAGGACCTGCTGGGCGGTGTTACCGTGATCCGGGGCAAGGCGGAGGGGCTGCGGTACGCCAGCGACGGGCAGAATCTGCTGCGGAACGAGCGGGACATCGTCGCGATTCCGTATTATGCGTGGGCGCATCGCGGGTCGGGCGAGATGGCGGTCTGGGTGGCTCGCAGCGAAGAGGCGGCGGAGCCCACTTTGCCCGAGGGGATGCTGTGCAATGCATCTTTCGAGCGGGTCAATGGGAACCAGCCGGCCAGTTGGGAAGAGCGGACGTATGGCGGCCAAGCCCGATTCCGCCTGGCCCGGCGCGGGCGGACGGGGCAGCGCAGCGTGATGATCGAATCGTCGAGTGGCGCCGACGCAGGCTGGTTCGCGACGACGCGCGTGCGACCCTTCTCGCGGTATCGGCTCAGCGGCTGGATCCGGACGGAGGACGTGGTGGCGGGCTCGGGGCAGGGCGCCCTGCTGAACGTGCACGACCTCCAAGGCGTGCGGACGCAGGAGGTGACGGGGACCAGCGACTGGACGCAGGTCGAGACCGAGTTCGCTACGCGGGCGCAAACGACGATCGGGATCAACTGCCTCTTCGGCGGCTGGGGCCAGTCGACGGGGAGGGCCTGGTTCGACGACATCCAGCTCGAACGGCTGGGCGAGGCGGCGAACGCACCGGGCCGGCCCCAGATGTACTATACCGATGAATCCTACGATCGGCCGTTCGCCAAGGACCCGGACGTTGTGCGGTTCGGCGGTCGGTACCTGATGTACTATTCGATCGATCGGGGCAAGGACGGGATCGCGATCGGCATCGCCGAGAGCGACGACCTGAAGAACTGGAAGAAGGTGGGCGAGGTGCTGCCCGAGGGCGAGTACGAACGGAACGGCCTGGCGGCGCCGGGGGCGATGGTGCGCGACGGCAAGGTGCACCTGTTCTACCAGACGTATGGCAACGGGCGCAACGATGCGATCTGTCACGCGGCTTCCGAGGACGGCCTTCACTTTACGCGGAACCCGAGCAATCCGATCTTCCGTCCCGAGGGGGACTGGAACTGCGGGCGGGCGATCGATGCAGACGTGATCGAGCGGGACGGGGTTCTGCTGCTCTACTGCGCGACGCGCGACCCGGCGATGAAGATTCAGAAGCTGGTGGTGGCGGGCGCTCCAGCGGATTCGGACTGGGGACGGGACCAGTGGACGCAGCTTTGCGAGGAATCGATTTTAGAGCCGGAGTTGGCGTGGGAGGGCAAGTGCATCGAAGCGCCGTCGGTGATCGAGCACGAGGGCAAGCTCTACATGTTCTACGCGGGCGCGTACAACAACACGCCGCAGCAGATCGGCTGCGCCGTCAGCACCGATGGGCTTTCCTGGACGCGATTGTCCCGCTATCCGCTGCTGCCCAACGGCAACGCCAACGACTGGAACAGCAGCGAATCGGGCCATCCCGGGGTCTTCCGCGATGAGGACGGGCAAACGTACCTGTTCTTCCAGGGCAACAACGACAACGGCGCCAGTTGGTACCTGTCGAAGATGAAGGTGGCCTGGAACGAGGAGGGGATTCCGTACCTGACGCGTCCGAGGGATGGCCACGTGTTTCGGATCAAGGAGAGCATCAAGCCGACGGTGACGATCGAGGCGAACGCGACGGGCGAGCCGATCTCGAAGTACATTTACGGGCAGTTCATCGAGCACCTGGGGCACTGCATCTACGGCGGCATCTGGGCGGAGATGCTCGAGGATCGCAAGTTCTTCTATCCCGTCGGCAATCGGCCTTTGGCGTGGCGAAGGATCGGCTCGACCAGCGGCGTGACCATGGACACCGAGGCGCCGTTCGTGGGCGAACATACGCCGGTGATCGAGGCGGCAGCGGGGATCGTGCAGGGTCGCCTGGGCGTCGTGGAGGGCAAGGACTACAGCGGATACGTTTGGATCAAGCCTCGCTCGGAGGAGGGGGTAAACGTGGAGGTTTCGCTCGTCTGGGGTGAGAGCCCCAGGGAGCGGGAGTCGGTCTATCTGACGGTCAACGGGACGGACTACATCCGATGCCCATTGCGGTTCACGCCCCAGGCGTCGACCGACCGCGCGTCGCTGGAGATTCGCGTCAGTCGCGGTGCCGCGCATATCGGCACGGTTTCGCTGATGCCCGCCGACAACGTCCACGGGATGCGGGCCGATACGCTGAAACTGCTGAAGGAACTGAATGCACCGATCTATCGCTGGCCCGGCGGGAACTTCGTCAGTGGGTACAACTGGCGTGACGGGGTCGGTCCGCGCGACAAGCGACCGCCTCGCAAGAACCCGGCGTGGCGCGGCGTCGAGCACAACGATTTCGGACTCGATGAGTTCCTGCGGTTCTGCCGGGAGATCGGGACCGAGCCGATGATCGCGGTCAATTCGGGGTTCGGCGACGACTATTCGGCGGCCCAGGAGGTGGAGTATGCCAACGGTTCGGCCGATACGCTGATGGGACGCTGGCGGGCGCAGAACGGACATCCCGAGCCCTACGATGTCACGTGGTGGTGCGTGGGCAATGAGATGTTCGGCACCTGGCAGCTCGGGTACATGGCGCTGAATCAGTACGTGATCAAGCACGATCTCTTTGCCAAGGCGATGTGGGACGTGGACCCCGACATCAAGCTGATCGGCGTCGGCGCCGTGGGCAACTGGTCGGAGGGCATGCTGAGGAACTGCGCCGATACGATGGATCTGATCAGCGAGCATTTCTATCGGCAGGAACGGGAGCCGATCGCGGACCACGTCCAGCAGATTCCGGATGCGATTCGCGACATTGCCGAGGCGCATCGGCGCTACAGAACTGAGATCGACGCGCTGGAGGGCAAGGATATCCGGATCGCGCTGGATGAGTGGAATTACTGGTATGGGCCGCATGTGTTTGGCGAATTGGGCACGCGGTACTTCATGAAGGATGCGCTGGGCATCGCGGCGGGCATCCACGAGCTGGCGCGGAACAGCGATATCTACTACATGGCGAACTACGCGCAGACGGTCAACGTGATCGGCGCGATCAAGACGACCGACACGGCGGCGGCGATGGAGACGACCGGGCTGGTCCTGAAGCTGTATCGCAATCACTTCGGGCAGATTCCGCTGGCGGTAACCGGCAAGATGTACGGGCTGGACATTGCCGCAGCGCGGACCGACGAGGGGAAGGCGATTACCGTCGGCATCGTGAACCCGACCGAGGCGGCCTACGACGTGACGCTGAACCTGGATGGGCTGGAGCTGACGGGCGAAGGACGCTGCTGGACGATCGGGCATGAGGACCCGATGGTCTACAACGACCCGGGCGAGGCGCCGAAGGTGACGATCGAAGAGCAGTCCGTTTCGGACGTATCCAATGTACTGGCGGCGCCGGGCTACAGCATCCGGCTGTACGAATTGAAGGTGCGTTGATTCGGGATGTAGGGGCAACCCGCCGTGGTCGCCCATGCAGCGATAATGGAACCGCCGCTGATTCCGGGCCTGGGCGGGCACGGCGGCCCGCCCCTGCGATGGGCAATGGCGATGAAGGTGCATTTCAGTCGATTGGAAGAGGCGAGCGGCTACTGCGGCAAGTGCCTCCGGCAGGTGCCGGTCGGGCGGCCGGGGATTCGGCACGGTCCGCACCTGATCCTCACGCTGATGACCGGCTTCTGGGTGATCTTCTGGATTCGCGACGCCCGGCGGCGACGACCCTGGCGCTGCCTCGAGTGCGGGGCAGAAGTGTACAAGATCATGAGCGATCCGCTGACCGCGGGCAAACGAAAATGATAGGAGAGATCACGGCATGGAGTGTCAGAAAGAGAAGAACCTGAAGAACTGCAACTGTTCCTATCCGGGCTGCGGCAACAAAGGCATCTGCTGCGAATGCCTGAGCTATCATCTCGCGTCGAAGCAACTGCCCGCCTGCTGTTTTCCCGACGACGTCGAGCGCACCTACGATCGCAGCTTCAAAGCCTTCGCCAAGGCCTGGAAGCTGTAAGGTCACCCGGCGCATAACGCATCTTCCATCAGGGCAGCATGCTCTCCTGTTCCAGCCTTGCCCACGGCGAATCAGAGGGTGTATGGGGGGCGCATGGGGCGGGAGCGGAGGCGGTTGGCTTCGGGGTCGTTGACGAATTCGGCTGTGCGCAGGTCGAAGGTGAGGTTGCGCTGCAACTGCTCGCAGATGTCGGCGGCCAGACAGATGTTCATGGAGCGGCGCATGACCTCAGGGCCGGCGACGGGGGTGCGGCGGGATTTGATGCCGTCGAGGAAGTCGCGCACGTGGTCGAGGGGGCGCCCGGTGCGGGCGGTGTAGTCGGCAAGCACCTTCTGGTAGTCGCGCATAAACTCCGGCGAGGAGAGATCGGGGGCGGAATAGCCATCGGCAGCAGCGGCCCATCCCTCGGGGCCATCGAAGCGCTCGCCACAGGCACCGTGCCAGTACTCGCATGGGTCCCAGACGGAGCCTGCGACGCGGAACAGGACGAGCTTGATGCCGTTGGAGAGGCGGGTCACCATCGTGGCATCGGGTCCGGCGTATTCGAACTCGATCGTAGAGACGTCCGTCATGTCGAGCCCGGCCAGGGCCTGGGCGACGGTGTGGGCGCCCCACATGGCGACATCGGTGGCGAAATCGTAGAAGTGGTACCAACCGCCACCGTTGACATAACCAGGGTTGTAGGGTCGCCAGGGCGAGGGGCCGAGCCAGATGTCCCAATCGAGTTGCTCCTTGGGCGGTTCCGGTTCGCCGGGCAGCCAGTCGTGGCGCAGCCCATCGCGCCAGCGGCAGTCGGCATAGACGGTGTGAATCGGGCCCAGGCGGCCCGAGCGGGCCAGTTCGATGGCGAACACATGGGGCGGTTCGCTGAGTCGCTGGGCGCCCGTTTGATAGACGCGACCATACCGGCGGGCGGTCTCCACGACCGCCTGGCCCTGCGCCATCGTCAGGCAGGCGGGCTTTTCGCAGTAGACGTCCTTTCCCGCGCGCATCGCCAGGACCGAAGCCAGCGCGTGCCAGCGGTCGCCAGTGGCGATCAGTACCGCGTCGATATCTGTCCGCTCGGCCAGGAGCCGGCGCATGTCGCTGTAAGCGGCGCAATCACTGGTTCCGTACTTGCTGTCCACAGTGCGCTTGGCGACGTCCCGCTTGCTCTCGACCACGTCGCAGACGGCGACCCACTGCACATCCGGCTGCGTCAGCATGTAGGCCAGATCGTAAGAGCCTCGACCGCCGAGCCCGATGCCGCCCATCACGATGCGTTCGCTGGGCGCGACGGCGCCGTCCCGGCCGAGCGCCGCAGCGGGGACATACCAGGGCAGGGTCAGCGCGCCTGCCGCCATGGCTCCGTGTCGGAGGAATTGACGCCGCGTCAGTGTGGTCGTACGGTCGCTGCTCATGGGGCCGATCCCTTTCTCGTCGGTTGCGTCTGCATCATCTTCACGCCAGCTTACCGGCAAAGGGGGCCCGACTTCAAGTCTGCTCGCGAAATTCGCTACGTCTCGGCGTCGTAGTAGACGAGGTAGTCGCCTTCGTGGTTGCTGGGCGTCAGGTCGCTCCATTTGACGAAGCGGACGGAGCCGTCGAGATAGCCGACGGCCAGGCCGTCGGGGGCGGGGTCCATGGGCCGGCCGACGGCATGCTGGAAGGTGCCACGGATGTGCGAGCCATACCAGGCGGGCCAGTTGCCCGATCCACCGACCGCATCGTAGCGGTTGTAGCAGAAGCAGGTGACCAGGGTGTTGCTGGTGGCTCTATCCGTGGCTTTCTTGGCGGTGATGTACTTGCGTCCGGTGTTCTCGTCGGTCCAGTCGCCTCGATTGCCCCAGTAGATCCAGCCCACCTGGGTCGCCTCGACCAGCGAGTGGGGCGAGGGCAGCGGGCTGAGCCAGCCTTCCTGGGTTTCGAAGTACTTCCGCGCGGTCTCGCAGGTGGCGTGCTGCTCAGTGAGCCCATAGCGGCCGAACGAGATCATCGTCTTGTAGTTGATCAGCGTCAGCAGGTCGGCGCTGTCCCATTCCTTGTTGTAACCTGGAGCGGACTTGTCGACGACGTTGCCCTCGGGCAGGAAGCCATCATAGTCGCCGGCGTACATCTGCCCGGCCAGCAGGCCCTGGTGCAGGTTGTTCTGGCAGGCGACCCGGCGGGCGTGCTCCTTGGCCTTGCCCAGAACCGGGACCATGATCGCCATGAGCAAGGCGATGATCGAGATGACCACCAGCAGCTCGATGAGAGTGAAACCGCTTCGATGCGTCTGTGGGTAGGTGTGGGTAGACATTCCGTGTTCTCTCCCGAGGGGTCGTTGACAAATCGGTTGGCGGGGGCGAATGATGATTCGCCCTTACGGCATTTCTACATTCCGGCGCGGCGGCGTTGCAGTTCGCGCCAAGTCGTCAGGACGATATCTTCGGATTCGAGGAAGGCCTTGACGTCGGGGTCGGTCATCAGTCGCAGTTCCGCCTGGCGGGCGGGGCCCGAGCCGGAGATGTGCGAGAAGACCTCCGTCGGTTCGGTGCAGTGGACGATGATCTGCGTAATCCCCGGCTTCATCTCGCGGAGCAGCGCGATCAACTCAGCCTTTCGCTGTTCGTAGGCGGGGCCTTCCGTCGGTCGCGTTACGAGGTCGTCGATCACGGGCAGTCCGGCGTTCCACAGTTGCCCCGCCAGCGAACGCAACAGCGGTTTGAACTGACCCGCTTCGGCGCTGATGTACTGCATGTGCCCGCCAAACATCAGGATCGGGATCTTCTTCTCGATACCGAGCTTCACATACCGCTCGATGTATTGCGGCTGAAAGCACGTTCCCATATGGCTGTCGAGATGCGTGGGCTGGATACCCATGGCGATCGCCTTGTCGAGCTGGGCGCGAATCTCGGTTTCGAATTCGTCGGGCGTGGCATGAGCGACGACGTCGGCGACCCCGTGATAGAGATAGCCATGCTCGTCAAGTAGACCGGGAACGGCCGATCGGCCTGCGACGGGACCCCATCGGTAGTTCTTCCATTCCGAGGTCAGCGTCAGGTGCACGCCCGCATCGGTCTGCGGATGGTCCTTCAGCCAGGCGGCGCACTGCGGCACCCACGGGCACGGCATCATGACGCTCAGCGAGGTGGCGACGCCGTTCTCGATCGCCTTCCGCGCCCCCACGTTCGAATCGTGCGACATGCCTGCATCGTCCACGTGGAAGATCACCGCCCGGGTCCCGGCGGGCCAGCCCAGCCGCTCCGCATACGTCCGCTCCTGTGCATGCATCACTGATGATCCTCCGTAGCACAGCACCATCGCCAACACACTCAATGTCGTCCGTCGCACCTTCATCGAATCGCCCTTCTGCATAATCGACTCCATCTGTCCATCGCACGGGCCTCCATCTCGCTCGGCCCATGAAGCTTTTCTACGGATCCTGCTGCGGCACATCCCTGGGCGTCACAATCCGCCCACCGGGGTCTTTGAGAAACATATAGGCCAAGCCTGTCGCATCACGGTTGGGGTCGTCCAGGCCAGCGGCAAAAGCACCGGGATCGAAGAACACGTCCGGCTGCTCTTTGGCGTACGTGATCAGGGCGTCGACGCAGAAGCCCTCGGCGGGATCCCAGATCCGCAGGCCCACCGGCAATCGGCTGGAGCGCAGCGCGTAGATGCGCACCCATCCGGGACTGACGATCGACTGGGCGTCGAAAACGACGAGGTCTTCCCCCAGAGCGGCCTCGGCGTTCATCGCGGGCGTGGCATCCAGCAACTTGCCCTCGGAGAGGCTCTGGATCACCGTCTCCAGCGAGAACTCGTCGGGAGTGGCCAGCATGCGGATGATGTCGGCAGCGGTTCGGTCCGCCTCCACGGGCTGGCGGCTTCGAACGTCGAAGGCATGGGTCACGCGACCGTTGCGTCCGAAGACGACCTGGGCTCCGGCTCGCATGCGGGCGCACCCGCCTCGGCCCATCCACAACTCGAACTGTCGCGGCTCCGTCAGCGCGCCGTCCCGCATGTAGATGGATGCATAGAAGAAGGGCACCGTCTGGAAGCGCTGGGTGACCTCGGCCCAGGCGACGCTGGTGCCGGAGAGCATCGAGCCGAAGTGGCCGACGAGGACGCCCAGCGCCAGGAGGATAACGGCGGCGGCAGCCCATCGGACGGGGCGGGTTTCGAAGATCAGCCCCCAGTAGTCGGGGCGAGAGGTCGCGCTCACCTGGGCCGATCGGGCATAGGCCTGGTGCATGCGATCTCGAACGTGGCGGTCCGTGGTGTCGTCGATGTGGACCGGTGCGTCTTTCAGGAATCTCTCGATGTCTTCTTCTGGTTTCATCGCATTACCTCGCCATTGAGAGCGGAGCGGAGCTTGTCGAGCCCATAGCGATACCGGCTCTGCACCGTTTTGATCGACGCCTGCTGCCAGTTGGCGATTTCGCGAAAGGTCATATCGCCATACACGTGAAGCGAGATGACCTCGCGCTGCTCGGGCGGCAGATCCGCCATCGCACCGCTGGCACGCTCGAACTGCTCGCTGAGCACCATCCACTGGCCCGGGTGCCCGGCGCCGGATTCCAGGGCGCCTGCGTCGTCGAGGTCCGTGGTCCGGCGGCGCGATGCCGCCTTGAGCCGGTTGCGGGCGGCATTGGCCACGCACGTGGCCAGATAGCCCCTGAGACTGCCGGTCAGGCGAAAGGTGCGGGCGGCGCCGGCGAAGGCGACGAAGACGTCCTGCACGATGTCTTCGGCCGCGGCGCGATCGCGAACCATCGAGCCGGCCAGCCGCAGCAGGTCGTCCCGGCTGCGTTCGTAGACCTCCGACAGAGCCGTCGCGTCGCCGCGATTCAGCCGCCAGACCAGCACCCGTTCTTCCCACTTCACCGAAAAAGCCCTTTCGTCGAGACCGTTTGCGTCTCACCAGTATAACAACCCAACGCCCGCTGATGCTTTAGAGTACGGGCAAAGAGGTGATATTTTGCCTTCGTACCGATCGTCGCGGCAATTGACCCTGAATGCCGCTGGATGTAGATCGAGCAACTCATCGGCACACGTACAGACGTCGTGTCCAGCCAAGCCGTGAAGCCCGACCGCTGGAAAGTGATTGAGCCGGAATTGATTTATGTCTGAGCCGACCTGCACATCGTCTGGCAGATCCTCCAGCACGATTTACCTCGGCTGCATTCCTCGATCGGTGACATTTGCCCCTGATTCTTGAGCGAGTCGGCTTCTCTCGGGTAGTGGTGAAACTGGTACGATCCGGCCTACGTCAGCACAGAGGGATGGCTCGGGAGGTCGTTCTACGAAGAAGCTTCCGGATGGAGGGTGGCGATGATTTCGGTGACGAGTTGGTCGTGGTTCTTGTCGGCGGCGTCGATGGTGATTTGGGCGTACCGGCGGTAGAGGGGTTCGCGTTCGGCGAAAAGCGAGCGGATGGTCTGGCCCTGTTCCATGACGACGCCTCGGGTCTGGAGGTTGCGGAGACGCTCTTCGATCCGTTCGACGGGCAGGTCGAGGTGGATGACGACGCCCTGCTCGGTCAGGTGGCGCATGGCGTGCTCGCTGTAGACGACGCTGCCCCCGGTGGCGATGACGGTGTTCGTCGCGTCGAGATAGAGGATGTAGTCCTCTTCCGCCTGGCAGAAGGCGGCCAACCCGTCGCGGTCGATCATCTCCTGCAACGACTTGCCCTGCATCGCCTGCATGAAGACGTCGGTATCGAGAAAATGATACCCCAGCGCCTTGGCGAGCAGCACGCCGATGGTGCTCTTGCCCACGCCCGGCATCCCGATCAGCACGATGTTCCGGTCCGCGAGTTCCATGTCGCCCCGCAGTCTAACGGCATCCCACAGGCAGAGCAACGGGAAAAAACGTCTCAGTGCTTTTCGACTGCCACGTTCGCCTTGAAGCGCGGCTGTGCGGCAATCTGTTCGATCGTCCAGACCACGGAGACGTTCTGCGTGTCCTGGTGCACCAGGGCCTCCCAGCATCCGTGGCGAACACCAAGTCCTCCATGCGATCCCCACGAAGAGCCCTGCTTGCGCCGCTGGAGGTATTCGACGAGGAAGGGGTCATGCTCGCTGTCCGCAGGCTGGACGGTCACCGTTGAGACGACGGGTTCGCCCTCGCTGTTGAAATAGAAGATCGACATCGGCTCGTTGACCACGGCTTCCAGTTCAACGTCCTTGCCGGGTGAGACCTCGAGGAATCCCGCAGCACGAAGGTCTTGCGGCGCAGGTGGATCGTCGAGGAGAGTTTCGCTTCCCAGTTTCTTGGCAAGGCCCTTCATTCGGCTCCGATGGGTGCTGTCGTCGCGTTTGGCCCAGAGCAGAGCTCTGGCGCGAACCAGAGCGGCTACCGCTTTCTCCGTCCGATCGCGGCGTTCGTACATCTCCGCCAGGCGGAGGTGCGCCCAGGCATCGCGAGGAGGCTGATCTTCGAGGTATTCCAGCCAGCGTTGCTCCTGCTGCCGGTCGAACATGCGTTCGAAGAGCATCAGATGCTCGGTCGGCGCAGGGGCGGCCAGGAGGCCGTCCAGCACGGCTTTCCGCTCCTCCTCGCCATACCGCTGGACATCGAAGACTCCGAACCGGTGTACCGTCTCCTCCCGGGAGGCGGCAGGTGTCACGACGGTCGTGCGGGCTCGATCGCGCGGACGAATCCGGAAGATATGCAGACGGCGGCTGTCCTTCTCGAACCGGAGATCGAGTTGCTCCAACTCCCAGTCACTAGACAGCTCCTTCCATCCGGAGGCGGTCATGGCGTCGTGAAGCTCGCGCATCGCCTGGACGGATTCATCGGTCAGCGCGAATTCCAGATAGGTTTCGTTGTGTGTGAGCAGCCCTGCGTAAGAGCCCAGCAGCACGGGTTTCAATTCCTGCAAGGGAGAGGGGATTCCATGGGGGACGTATGCGCCGTAGAATTCGTCGGGCAACTCGGGCAAAAGACCATACTTATCCCGCCATTGGCCGAGCGGCTTGGCGATCTGCTGGCCCAGGTCCTTGGCGATATTGCGAGCCGCCAGGGTGTATCGTACCGACTCGTAACCGGTCGTGGTGCTGGTATGCTTCATGTCGATCTGCAGATTCAACTCCAGCAGCGGAGGCATGTGCGTGTCGCGGTAGTGATGCGTGCTGCGAAGGGGCATGCGCCCGACGTCGGCGCCGATCATGGCGGTGAGCTTGAGTGAATAGGGGATCGAGTTCTCTTCGATCCGATCCGCGTGCAATCGAACGAAAAGATCGGGCGTCCGCTGTCCATCCGCGGGAAAGGCGTCTTGACGGTACAGCTCGACTGTTTCGACGCCGGGGATTTCCTGGAGCGGCGCGATCAATTCGTCGCCGATGCGACGGAGCAGAGGATGACCGCCTTCGACGATCACCGCCACGCGTCGGCAGGCCAGTCGGCTGTTGTCACCGCTGCTGGTCATGCTGGTGGTGCTGGAGTTGTTGGCTGCCTCGATCGCCGCCAGATGCGCCTGGACGCCGCACTCGGTGAGCTGGGATCGGCCCAGGAAGGGCTGCATCCACAGGTGCGTCAGTCCAGGGACATTGACGAAGAAACCCAGAATCGCGATCACAATCGCCAGATCGCGCACCGCTCGGATGGGGCGGGCCTGCGGCGGTCGGATCTGTCCGAAAATGAGGTACAGCATCGTCAGCAGCGGATTGACGAAGACGAAACTCGCCAGCCAGAACCGGCGCGTCCGGCGCGAGTCAGCGAAGATCGGACAGAATTCACGTTTGCGCCGGCAGGTGACCAGAAGAACCGCCCAGAGAATCACATAAACGATCAATAAGCTCCGCAGCAGCAAAATCACCGAGAAACCTCCTTTTGCCCTTGGGCCTTACTCGTCCTTTTCTGACCGGCGTACCTTCAGCCTACAAGGATAGACGCCTTCGCTGCAAGACCATTGCGTGCAATCCGCCAAATGGGGTACGGCTGGCTCACGCGACGTCACCGCCAAGGGCACGGCGCAGAAGCTGCTCCGGATTGACAGGAGGCCGGTTTTGGAGTATCAACATCCCCGTAGCAACGACGTCATCCATGATCGAAAGAGAGCAGCGCGCGTATAGGGAGACAGCCATATGACGAGGATTCGGACGATTTGTGTTGCGACTTCCCTGGTATTGGGCCTGGTGACGGGTTTGGCGGGGCAGACGCGGATCACGGTGCAGACCGACCGGCCGGGGGCGGCGATCCGACCCACGATGTGGGGTATTTTCTTCGAGGACATCAACTTCGGCGCCGACGGCGGCTTGTATGCCGAACTGGTGAAAAACCGCTCGTTCGAATTCCCCGACAACATCATGGGATGGAGTCGCATCCTTCGCGACGGTTCGGAAGGGTACATCTACGTTGAGACGTATCCGGAAAGGCAGGTGAACGCCCACTTTCTGCGGATGAAGGTGGACGACACGGGGCGAGGCTTCGGCGTGGCGAACGACGGCTTTCGCGGCATGGGGATTCGCGAGGGGAAAGACTATCGGTTCCGCGTGCGCGCCCGCGTGAGTGAGGGTGGGCCGATGGCGCTGCGGATCGAGTTGGCTGGCCGGAGTCGGCGTCCGCTGGCGGAGGCCAAGCTCGAAGGCTTCGGCTCGCAGTGGCAGGAGTATACCGCGGTGCTGCGCGCCGGGCGCACCGAGGAGAAGGCCCGCCTGAATCTGTTCGTCGAGGGCTCGGGCACGCTCGATCTCGACATGGTGTCGCTGTTTCCCGTCGACACGTGGAAGGGTCGCGAGAACGGGTTGCGGGCCGACCTGGTGCAGATGCTGGCGGAGATGAAGCCGGGCTTTCTGCGTTTCCCGGGCGGGTGCATCGTGGAAGGACGGACGCTCGACGTGCGGTACCAGTGGAAGACGACGATCGGCGACCCGGCCGACCGCAAGCTCATCGTCAATCGCTGGAACACCGAGTTCAATCATCGCCTGACGCCGGACTACTACCAGAGCTTCGGGCTGGGCTTCTATGAGTACTTCCTGCTCAGCGAGGACCTTGGGGCCGAGCCGATGCCGATCATCAATTGCGGCATGGCCTGCCAGTTCAACACGGGCGAGCTGGCGCCGATGGACGAGCTGGGACCCTACGTGCAGGACGCGCTGGATCTGATCGAATTTGCCAACGGGCCCGCCGACAGCGAATGGGGACGCAAGCGAGCGGAGATGGGGCATCCCGAGCCGTTCGGTCTCAAGCTGCTGGGCATCGGCAACGAGCAATGGGGACCGCAGTATATCGAACGGTACAAGGTCTTCGTCAAGGCGATCAAGGACCAGTATCCCGAGATCCAGTTGATCGCAGCGACCGGGTCGGATGCGACGATCTTCCCGAACGGCCGACAGGAGATCGACTATCTCTGGTCGCAGTTCCGCAGGCTCGATGCCGACATCGTCGACGAGCATTTCTACCGTCGGCCCGACTGGTTTCTCGACAGCGCCCGCCTCTACGATGATTATCCGCGCGACGGCTCGGAAATCTTCGTCGGCGAGTACGGCGCCCAGAGCATCGGCGTCGCCAGCCCTGACAATCGCAACAACTGGCACTGTGCCCTGTCCGAAGCAGCCTTCATGACCGGGCTCGAGCGCAACGCGGACCTGGTGACGATGAGCTGCTACGCGCCGCTGTTCTGCCACGTCGACGGCTGGCAATGGCGGCCGGACCTGATCTGGTTCGACAATCTGCGCGTCTTCGGCACGCCCAACTACTACGTGCAGAAGCTGTTCAGCCTGAACCGAGGCGACCGCGTACTGCCGGTGGAGGTGACGGAGCCGGCGAAGGCATCGAACGGCGAGCCGCGATTCTATGCGTCGTCCGCCTACGATGAGAGCTCGAACGAAATGGTCCTCAAGGTGGTCAATGCGACGAACGAAGCGATCCGCGCGACGATCGAAGCCAAAGGGATCAGGGCGGTGGGGGCGCAGGCGCGCGTGACGGTTCTCGCGGGCGACAGCCTGACCGACGAGAATTCGTTCGAGACACCCGAGAAGATCGCTCCGGTCGAGTCGAAGATACCGGTGCGGTCGGCGGAGTTCGGCTACCACTTCCAGCCATACTCGCTGACGATCATTCGACTGATGTGCCAGAGGCCATAGCGACGGGCGCAAATCACGAAGAGGGCGACGCATGCGTCGCCCCTACCGTTGACGCTCAATTCAGAGGTCCATGTCGGTGGCGCCCTGGACGTCCAATTGGCGGGCTTCCTTGGTCTGAATGGTGACGTTGTCGAAACGCCAGCCCTGGGCAAACATGATCTGCCCGGCGGTTTCCGCTTCGATCGCCACGTCGGTCAGGCGGAAGTCCTTGACGATCGACTCGCGGGTCCCGACGGATGAGATCGCCCTCCGCGCGCCGTTGACGCGGAGCCGCTCGATGCGAACGTCGCGGATGTCGGGGATGCCCCGTTCGGGTGGCTCAACCTTCTGGAGCATGATCCGCCAGTGCGACGGGATGGTCTCGTACGTGTAGCCCTGGGGGAGCGTCGAATAGCTATAGCTCGGGTTCCAGTTCACGGAGACCTCGAGCACCGTGCCGACGCCGTCCATTTCGATGTCCTGGAAGTGGATGTCCTCGACGGTTCCGCCTCGTGTGCGGGCAGACTTGAAGCGCAGCCCGACGCCGGTGCCCTTGGCCTTGAGGTGATGGGCCAGGACGTGGCGGATACCGCCGGAGGTTTCGCTGCCGCAGGTGATCAGACCGCCTCCGGCGCGGGAGATGCAGTTGCGGATCAGGACGTACTCCGTGGGGCGGTTTACGCGCAGGCCGTCGGCATCGCGTCCGGCCTTGAGACAGAAGTTGTCGTCGTTGCAGTCGATGTCGCAGTTCTCAACCAGCACGAACGAGGACGAGTCGATGTCGATGCCGTCGGTGCTGGGTCCGTGGCCATCCACGTTGTTGCGGATCACCACGCCATCGACGGTGACGTGCGTGGAGTAGAGAATGTGGACGGTCCAGAAACCCGCCTGCTGGAGCGTGATGCCCTCGATGGTGACGTTCGAGCAGCGAGAGACCAGGAGCGTGCGCGGACGTTGGCAGTCGTAATCGACGATCCAGCGGAGGCCCTTCGGTTCGTACTCGTCGCGGCGCATGGTCCAGTACTTGTCCCAGAAGGGCTTGCCTCGCGCGTTGATGAGCCCCTCTCCGATGATGGCGACGTTGTTCTGATCGCAGACGTTGATCAATGCGGCGGGCCAGCGCATCTCGATGCCGGCCACGCGCGTGTCGATCTCGGGATAGTCCGCCAGGTTTTGGCTGCCGAGAATCTGGACGCCGTTTCCGATCCGCAGCGTCACGCCTTCCTTGACGAAGATCGAGCCGGTGAGATAGGCGCCGGGTTCGAAGGTCACGATCCCGCCACCCTGCGCGGCGCAGCCGTCGATCGCCGCCTGAATCGCCTTCGTGTCGAGCGTCTTGCCGTCGCCGACGGCACCGTGGTCGGTTACGCTGAAGATCTGGGTCTTGTCGGGCCTGGTCTGAGCGCCCACCTGTCGGGTCCACTCCTGCATCGGCAATGCCTCTCTTCGGGATTGTGCATCGAGGTTGGTGCTGAGACTGACGAACAGAGTCAAGAGAATCGATCGCATGACGGTATCCTCATTCCAATGGCAAGGGCGATGCATGCATCGCCCCTACGAACGGGTCACGTTCATCGTATCGGAATCGCAGCATACCAGCAAGAGGAAGCCCATCGGGCTATTGCGGATCATCCAAGCCTGGCGAACCACCCGGATGCGTGCTGGGGCGCCAATTCGCGGGGTCCTGGAGCGAGCCCTGGGGCTCGGTCGCCAGGGCGGAGTCCAGCGGGACCAGCGAATGACCTTCACCGTCGGCCAGCGTGGGCCAGCCGGCTTCGTCGTCGTAGGTGAAGTCCGCAATCGTCCCGGTCCAGAAATCCACCAGGCGGATGCGTTCGCCTTCGTTGGCCAGCTTGCCCTTATACTGTCCTGCGATCAGGGGCAGCAGTTCCGTCCCATAGCACAACGCGAAGGCATCGAGGTTGCGAACCACCAGGACGAACTCGCCCGGCGCCAGAGTCGCGATTTCACCGTCACGGAAGTCGAACTCGACGCCCTCGACGAAGGAAACGCCGGATAGATCGATCGCCTCATCGCTGGTGTTCTTCAGTTCGATGAATTCGAATTCCTCGTTGTCGAGATCGGGACGGGAGGCCAGAGCGGGCGGATTGTACATCAGTTCGGTGATGCGGAGCCCCGAGACCGTGCCCTCGGAGGCAGGTTCGCTCGCCTCGAACTGTATGGGATCCGACCAGCGACTCCAGCGGCCGGTCGTGTCCTTCATCCGGCAGCGGACGCGGTAGGTGCGCCCCGCCTGGATGACACCGGCGGGTATACGGGTCTCTGGCACGAACGTCGCCGATTCGGCGCTCTCCCAGAGCGTCTGGAATTCGTACTGGCGCGGGCCGGTGTCGGGCGTCGGTTCATCGTCGGACGTTTTCTCGGAACGCAGATGCCCGGTGAGTCTCAGATCGAAGAAACAATCGGAACTGCCGTCTCGTGAGGCGTTGAGGAGATGGACCGCGATCGTGTTCGTCCCCTCGGTCAGATAGGCGGCAGGGTCGGAGAAGGCATACGCGACGAAATCGGAGTTCTCTATGGCGCTGTCGGCGGTCGCATCGTGAGGCAATTCCTGGGAGGCCACGTTCTCATGAATCAGGAGCTTCCCGTTGATCCAGATTAGCAGGCCGTCGTCATACCGCGCTTCCAGGGTGAGACGATCGAAGGCAAGGGGGTCGGCTACGCTGAACGACTTGCGCAGATAGACGGTGGTGTAGGCGCCTCGCATGTCGCTGAGGTTCGTGGCGATGAAGTCCTCGCCATAGCCGATGGGCATCGCGCCGGTCTGCCAAACGGAATCATCGAACCCAGGCCGACGCCAGGCGTTCGTCGGATTCGACGGTTCGCTCAGGCCTTTGAAGTAGCGCCACGAGGCCCGATCGGAGAGCAGTGCCACCCGGTCGGGCTGCCCCGATGACTGCATATCGGGTGAAACCTCGGCAATGCGCCATTTCATGCCGGCAAAGGTGTGCGCTCCCTGCGGATCGGAGAAGGCGGACGTCTCGAAGCGCAGGGCGTTGGCGGCAAATCCCGGCTCCCCGACATAGGTCACGCGAGGCGCAGCGGGAATGCGATCCTCGCCGGCCTGACGGAGCAGCGAATCGAGGAAGGCGGCTCTTCCGCCGGGACCGACGCTGCCGCCGGGCCAACTGCCGCCTTCGAACGCAAATCGTTTCATGTCCTCAACGAGCGAGGCCAGGCCGTTCTTACCGGCGCCACCGAAACGGTTGTAGTTTCCGGCGTCCAACGGCGCGTTGAGCCATCGCCTGCGATCGGCTTCGACGAACTCCATGATCGGTTGGGCGAACTCGTCGATCAGCGATTCGATCTGGTCGGGCTGCCAGAGCAGGTCGCGAATCTCGCGGACGGCGTTGAAGTACTCGCGCTGCAATTCGGCGCGAGGTCCATCGGTATCGATCCCGTGCGGAAAGACGCTGTCGTAGACGACATCCCGCCCCTCGTTCCAGGTCGGCCCCCACGTCGCGTCGGTATCCCAGGGCAGCGTCCACATCAGGCCCAGGTAGTTGTTCTCGGGCGTGTAGATCGGCTCGAAGTACCACGCGGCGTTCTTGTTCGCGGTAGCCCAGTAGTCGTAATGGCGGATCGCCTGGCAGAGAGCGTGATACGTGCACCACTTGTCCAGGCGCACGTGGTTGCGGACAAAAGCGTTCGAGCTGTTGCCGGTCAGATTGCGTTCGATATTGTCGTGGTCCTGTCCGTCTCGGACGGCGTCGGGCGCCTGGTAGCGCTGTTGCTGCTTGGCGTCGGTGGTCGAGTTGATCAGCTTGTAGAGATTGCCATCCTCCAATTCGTGCGCTTCGAGAAACCGGCTGTCGTACGTCTCCTGGGCAAAGCCCAATCCCCAGAAATCCCCGCGCCAGGGATCGGGCGCTTCCTCGGCGCCGTCGACCACGCGGAAATGGAAGTAGTACGAGTAGGGAGCGGGGATGCCGAGTTGGTCGAACAGGAAGAAGTTGATGTGCTCGTTGAGGGCGTAGGTCAGCGTCAGGCGGTTGTCGAAGCCCTTGGCAGTCGTCAGCGTGCGCCACTTCGTCGGATAGGGTTCGCCATCGGCGTCCTTGGGCTGGAAGTACTGCGTGCGATTGAAGCGGAAGCGCATACTGCGTTTGGTGTTGCCGCCCAGGTAGCGACCGTTGGCGCCGCGCAGGCGATAGCGGATGTTGTCGTAGACGATGCCATCGTCGACGAACGTGCCCCACCAGTTGTAGGCGAAGCGGGCGGGGTGTGCCCCACCGGCGCCGAACTGTGGAATCTCGTCGGTGGTGGCCTGTCGCATGTCCTCTTCGCGCGTCAGGAGGAAATGAATGGGCAATGACTGGAGCATTTCACTGGAAAAACCTTCGTAGTCCGGAATACCGTCGTAGACCAAGTACGCGTAGTTCAGCGAGGGATCGTCGGCGCCGGGCGCCAGGGTGGCCTTGCCCCACATGTCCATCGCCTGGATGCGGTAGCGCACCAGGGTGCGATTGGGCTGAGCGGGCAGCGTCGCGGTAGAGATATGATCGCCTGCGACGGCATCGCCACCGGTACCGTCATCGACCATGAAGAGCTGCACCCAGTCGACCGAATCGTGATATCTCGGGTTGGGGATCCAGGGCGCATCCGGATCGCTCTGGAGTGTCGTCTGGGAGATCGGCAGGTAGGCGGGGACATAGGCGCCGGGCTTGACGACCTGGTATTCGAGAGCCACGCCGATGACGCCGTCGGGGTCGGTGACCTCGATCGTCACCACCACAGGTTCTTCGGATGAGGGTTGCTGGGGGACGTGGTTGACATTGGCGGAGTAGGGGCCCACGTTTTCGGAATACACCCCCTGATTGAGAGCGGCTGGGGTGGGCGAGGCGGAACGCCAGTGGCCTGGGACAGCATTGTCCAGGTCGGGGTGGATCAGTTGCATGGAATGACCGGTCCCGCGGGTGTGCTGCGGGACCCCGTCGCCGACGGTGGGCCAGGGAAAACCGATCTCGTAATCGACCTTATCCTCGACTTGGCCGGATGCGTTGCACAGGACGAGGCGCTCCCCTTCGTTGCTGAGGCGCCCTTCGTAGGGTCCCAGCACGGCCGATGCCGGCAGATTGAACCGCCCGGCGCCCCACTTGGTGTGGATGTCTTCCGGATACTCGCCAACAATCAGATACTCTCCGGCCGGAAGGACCGTTCCCAGGGCGAACACGTAAGTCAGCCCATCGCCGAAGAACCAGCCGGAAAGATCGACGTCTTCGGTGCCCGTGTTGCATAGCTCGATGAACTCCACCCGCTCGTCGTCCTCGTCGGGATTGCAGTGAATCTCGTTGATGACGACAGCCGCCATGCCTGCCTGTGCGAAGGTGCAAAGCAGCCCCAGCACGACCGGGAAAAGGGAAATTCGAACGAACGCTCCCGAGGAGGAAGCCGCCCCGCAGGTTGAGATCATCGCCACTCCTGTCCTGTTCCAGAAAACCATCCGATCAACGGCACCATTATACCATAAACGCCCCCTCGGCACAAAATCGGCTCTGTGGGCCCATCTTGCGGCTCACACATCGCCTCCGCTGCCATAAAAGACGGGGCCTGCAAGCGAATGTTGCAGGCTCCGTGGGGTTGCTGCGTGACCGTGCCCGGATACGTGGGGGCACGGGTGGGTCCGGATAAATGGGGTTAGCGGTCTCCCGCCAGGTAGCGGACCTCGCCGGCAGACAGCGCCCGG
>NPIE01012780.1_pt1 | contig 58253 bp, 44 predicted proteins | sample 8637661 | NCBI WGS metagenome assembly NPIE01 (sample SAMN07420842, study PRJNA396082) | bioreactor metagenome | isolation source: sample BA12 brine-fed electro-methanogenic bioreactor BA | place: Japan: Kochi | collected 2016-12-09 | reverse complement strand
CGCCACCTTTTTGTGTCGCACACCATCCGTAGGGTTTTGTGTCTTGGTGTTTGACAGACGGTATCCGACACGGTATCGTCTGCAAAACTATCGGGTCCTCAAGTCTTGAAAGGAGCGAGTATGCAGGATTTCAATGCCTCAACGGCGAATGTTTCGGACAAGAGCGGCATCGCGTGTTTGCTTCTGCTGATCTTTCTGGGCTATCTGGGCATCCACCGTTTCTACGTGGGGAAGGTCGGAACAGGGATATTGTTCATCGTCACGTGCGGGGGATTCGGCATCTGGTGGCTGATCGACCTGATCCTGCTGCTCACCGGCAGTTTCACCGATGCGCAGGGCCGGGTCGTCAAGCTGTCCAAATAGACGCCTCTGCACGGCCGGGACGCGACGTCAGAAAAAAACCCCGGTCTTCTGACCGGGGTTGAGCTATGAGAACCGATCGCCGCCCGGTATGCGCCGAAGCGACGAGTCGGATTGTCGCCGGGGTTACGGCTCAGTGTCGGCTTTGAGGCCTTTGCCCAGCTTCGTCGTGGGCAAGGCCGGGTTGGGCACGAAGGTGTCGCCCAGCACTTCCTGCTCGCGGGGGGTGAGTTCGGGATTCGTGATCAGGTAGGGGGTGATGAACACGACCAGCTCGCTGTTGACCGTGCTTTCGCCCTGGAACTTGAACAGCTCGCCCACCAGGGGGATGTCGCCGAGCAACGGCACCTTGTTGACCTGTTGCGAGATGTCCTGTTTGCGAAGGCCGCCGATGACGACGGTCTGGCCGTCGCGGATGAGCGTCGTCGTCGTCGCCACGCGCTTGGCGATGATCGGCTGAGGCGAGGAGTTCTGCACGCCCGGCAGCACCACGTCGCCCGTGCGGATGCTGAACTCGGGGTTGATTCGAAGGCGAATCATGTTGTCGCGCGTCAGGTGAGGCGTGACCGTCAGCTTCACGCCCACGTCCTTGAACCGGGTCGTTCCGATGCTGCCGCCCTGGCTGGTCTCGGTCAATTCCTGGAAGGGAATCTCCTCCGTGATGTTGATGAGGGCCTCTTCGTTGTCCAGGACCATAATCCGCGGGTTGGCCAGCAGCTTGGCGCGGATGTTCTCCTGCTCGGCGCGGAGCAGAGCGTCGATATTGATGCTGCCGTTGAGCACGCCGAAACGCAGCAGTCCGTCCATGTCGGTGGCCTTGCTGGTCGTGCCGCTGAACAGGCCCGTGACGTGCGGGTCCGTGCGGTTGTCGGTGGAGACCAGCGTGCTGGCGTCGCCGATCGCGCCGATGCCGTTGGCCCCGTAGTCGGTGCGCCGCCCTGCGCTCCATTCGATCCCCAGGTCCAGGCGGTCGGTCGAGGAGATGTCGTAGATCCGCGCCTCGACGAGAATCTGCGGCGTAACGCGATCGATCTCTTGCAGGAAGGCGTCGATGGCCGCGATCTTGCTCTCCATGTCGGTCACGATGATGTTACTGGTCGACGGATTGGCCGAAATGCTGCCTGCCGGCGAGATGAACTTCTTGAGGGCCGTCTCCACGCCGGCCACGTCCGCATAGGTGATGCGATAGACACGGCTGACGATCTTCTCGCGGGCTTCGAAGATATCCTCCTGTGGCACCACCCGAATCATGTTTTCGGTCGAGATGTAGCCGTACCCGTGGGCCGTCAGAATGTTGTTCAGGGCCTCGGCCAGGGGGATATCCGTCAACGTCGCCGTCACGGTGCCGGTCACCTTCGGGCTTTTGACCACGTCGATGTCCGCCTGCCGGGCCAGAACGCGCAGCACGTCCTCGATGGGCGTCTCGCGGAAGTCCACCGCGATTTTCTGCTGCATGCGTCTCTGCACGGGCGTGAGGACTTCGGCCCGGTCGGTCTGGCTGTTCGATGCCGGGAGAGCATCCGCCCCGATCGCGATACCGGCCAGGATACCACCGAGCATAACGGTCAAGAGGCCCCTGGTGAGTAATCGTCTGTCTATCATGGTTGGAGTCCTTTGGCACACGGTTTTGCGCCCGGCCAGGCCGGCGCGCCTCATTACCTCAACGGTTGCACCCATTGTTGTCCATCGCTTTCAAACTCGACACCATGCGGATGAATCGTCACCACCCGCGCCTCGAACACACGGTCACCCTCCGTGACCACCCGGCCGGAGACCAGGGCGAGGTAGCCCTTATCGCCTTTCACGATGCCCGTCACCACGAAGCGGCTTGTGTCCACGGGCTCGAGAGGGGCCTCGGAGTCCGGTCCGGAGACCGACGCGGCGCCCATCACCATGGGATCACGCAGGTCCGTGGGCAGTGGGGCGGGGCGCTCCCATGTGATCTTCGCCGCCATGACCGGTGCGGCGGCGTCGGCCTCGGCCGACTTCGCCTGACCGGGCGTCGGCGATCGCAGGGAGAAGAACAACACGCCTCCCAGCGCGATGCACAGGACGCCCACCAAAACCTTCATCTTCTTCTGTCGGGCCACCTCCGGGTCGTCCATCCCGGCGGTCAGCCATGCCCGGAGGCGCCCCAGCGGCGTCGAAGCCTTCTTCTTCCTGTCGAAACGAATGCCCGTTCGCGTCGGGGTCGCCAACGGAAGTTTGTCCTTCTGCGGACTAACGGGCGCGTCTTGCGAAGGCGCTGTGGCCGTTGGCTGCGGTGTGCTCTGTGCGTTCGCCGCCGGCGCGATCCCGGTGTCGGCGGGGACGGAGGCCTTCTGTGTGCCCGGTTTGACCGTGGTGGCCGTTGGAATACGGGGCGCTGCCCGATACGCAGGCGCGCCGGATCCGCCCGTCAACGGGGGCGTCGCGCTCGGCTGAGGCGTCGCGGGCGTGTGGACCGGTGACGCGGCCGCCGAACCGGACGGGCTGGGCGCAGAGGCCCCGTGGGGCGTGGCGGCAGAACCGGTCTCGCGGCCGGGAATCCGTACACCGTCAAATATGGACGAGACTTGCTTGTGCAGTCCGGGTTCGGGTTTCATAACAGATCTCTCGAGCCAACTCGCGATATTCCTCGGCGCCCCGGCAACGCGGATCGTACGCCAGGCAGGAGCGGCCGGCACTGGGCGCCTCGGCCAGCCGAATCGTACGGTGGATCACCGTGTCGAAGACCAGCGGGCCAAAAAAGTCCTTCATTTGCTGCCACACGTCACGGCTCAACCGGGCGCGCGGTTCAAACAGCGTCAACAAGACCCCCCGGATGCGCAGCCGGTGATTGAACCGCTCCGTGACGACGTCCACGCTGTCCAGCAGTTGGCGCAACCCCTCAATCGCGTAATAGTGCGTCTGGACCGGGATGATGACCTCATCGGCGGCGACCAGGGCATTGAGCGTCAGCAGGTTCAACGACGGCGAACAGTCGATCAGACAGTCGTCGAACATCTCACGCACGCGGTCCAGGGCCTGGCGCAAGACGTACTCGCGTCCCGGCAGAATCGCCATATCCGTCTCCAACCCCGACAGCAGCACATTGCTGGGGGCCAGCATCAGTCCCTCGTGCGGGGTGGGTTGCATCACCTGCGTCAGGGTCACGTCCCGGTTCCGCAGGACGTCGTAGACCGTCTGGGTGAGCCGATCGGGCGTATGGCCGCAGGCCAGGGTGGCGTGCCCCTGGGGATCGAGATCGACCAGCAGCACACGGCGGCCGCGCTCGGCCAGGGCCGCGGCCAGGTTCACGGCCGTGGTCGTTTTGCCGCATCCGCCTTTCTGGTTGGCAATGGCGATGGATCGCATCACAGTTTGGCCACCGATTCGGATTGCACCAGGAAACACAGCGAGACCTCGGCCTCACGGGCTTGTCCGCCGCGGATGTCGCGCTTGATATTGAACGTCTCAACGAACACCACCGGCTCGTGACGTTCCAGTTGATTGATGAACTGGGCAAACTGCCAGAAGTCGCCCTTGAAGGCGACTTCCAGCCAGACCTCGCCCAGATTCCGAAATCCCTCGAGCTTGTCTTGCGAGAGCCCTTCCTTGCGTTTGCTGGTCAGGTCTTTGAGCTGGATCATGTCGGCGAGCTGGCCGATCTGAAAGGTCAGCGACGAGGCGCTGTCGGCTCGGACGGTGAAATCGGCCAGACGCTGCTTCAGCTCGGTCATCTCGGCCTGAACGCGCGCCTGGGTCTGAGGCTTGCCCGCCTCCTGGGCGTGGGCCAGTCGCTGAGCGACGTCGTGGGTCTGGTTCGCCAGATCGGCCAGACGCTCCTTCTGGGGCAGCACCACCAGCACACCCAGACCCAGCATCACGGCGATGCAAAGGGTCCACCAGATTCCCATGGCGACGAGGTATCTCTTCTTGGCTGAATACACGCTAAGACTCCTGGCTTTTGCAGAGACACTCGACCTTGTACACGGCTGAACGCTGGCCGTCGATGTCCTCCTCGTAGCGGGAGGCGATGCGAATGTTCTCGATCATCGGCGCCACGACGGGCGAGGCGCCCAAGCGATCCAGGTACTGCTCGACGGCTTGGTCCGTGCGCCCCGACGGCGGGCCGTAGAGGGTGATCTCCAGGACCCGACGGACTTGGATCCGCGTGACAAGCTTTTCAGGGTTTGCTTTGTCGCTGGCTTTCTTGCGGGTTGCGCTGCGTTTCAGTTCAAGCTCCCGGATGGCGATCTCTCCCGGCAGTTCGCTGGCCAGCGTGGCCAACACCTCCGACCATTGGGTGTGTCGATCCAGGGCGCGAGCCACTTCCCGGAGGCGATGGCGTGTCTCCTGAATGGTGCGAAGCGTCTCTTCATAAGCGGCGACGTCCTGGCGGGCCTTGGTGATCTGGGCCTGCATGCGTTGCACGTTGTCCTGTCCGGTGATCAGCAAGGTTCGGTTGCAGAGAATCTCGCCGACCAGGCCCAGGACCAGGAAGATCGGCAGCAGGAACGGCACGGCCCGCAGAGCTGCGCGTCTGGGGTCGCTTCGCAGCGGAATGCCGTTTCCCTTGAGCAGATCAATTGTGAACATCGTCATGTTGTCCTCATGGCCAGACCCGTGGCCACCGCCAGGACCGGACCGACCCGCTGGGCCCACTCCAGGCCCGTTCGATCGCCGACCCAGGGGATCTCGGCAAAGGGGTTGAACACCACCACTTCCTCGGTCAGGGCGTGGTCCAACATCTGCACAAACTCGCCGACCAGGGCAAACCCCCCGCACAACAGAATACGGCGGATCGGGTCGGCGCCTTCCTGAAGACCGTAGTACCGCAGGGTTTCCGAGATGCTGGTCACCAGTCCCCGACAGCTTTCCCGCAGGGCCGCGGGCATATCAAGGCCCAGCGTGGTGGCCTTCTCCGGGTCGGCCACGGCCTGCTCCACGGTGTTCGGGTCGTTTCCGGTGGTCTGGGCGATCGAGGCGATAATGTCGTTGGCCGCCGTGGGCAGATCACGGATAAAGGGCAGCCCATCGCTGCCCAGCACGGCGACGTTCGTGTACGTTTTCCCGACGTTCACCACGGCGATGCTCGTATGGTGCTCGCGGTGTTCGAACGCGCTGACGCAGTTGAGCAGGGCCAGGCCCTCCACGTCGACCAAGGCGACCTTCGCCGAACCGGCGCGGGCCTGCTGGACCTGCCTCTGGATGGTTTCGTTCGGTGCGACGACGAGGACCCCTTGCTTGCTCGCGGGTCCTTCGGACGCTGCATCGTCCTCCTTGGCGGAGGGGTCCGGCGGTTGGACCAGCCGGTAGTCCACCACGCTGGTCGTGATGTCCAGCGGGCAGACCTGTTGGGCCTCGAGCAGAACCGCCTGGCCCAGCGCCTCGGCCGGTAGATGGGGGAAGCGGAACGTCCGCACCATGACCTCCGGTCCGCACACGGCGCAGACGGCATGCGCGTTGACGCCGGCCTGTTTGAGGCATTGTCGCACCGCCCGTGCGACCCGGACCTCGGCGGGGGGCTCATCTGAACCGTCAGCCTCAATCGGCTCGACGGCGATCTTCGTGCCGACGTAGCCGTTGTTGTCGCACCGCAGTTGCACGAGCTTCACCCAGGCGGTGCCGATATCCAGGCCGATCAGCTCGATGGGGCCCAGACCAACCTTTTGTTTCCAGCTCACCATAAATGCGTCCTGCCCGGTGTTTTGATCCCGTCAATCGGCGGCCGCACGGGTGTCTTGCCAGCCGGCCGGCAGCGGTACGTACTTGCCGCGCAGCCAGATGTTGCCCGGCAGAATGCCCGTCAGCAGCCGCTCGTCGAGGTAGTAATACTTGAGGTACCCGTCCCGTCCGATCAGACCCACGACGCCACGCAGCACCTCCTCGATCGTGCCGCGCAAGACCAGCCGGTCCTGGGGTGAACTCTTCTCCTTGCGGCCGCCGTAGTAGTTGCGCTCCACGTTCTCAGCGCCCCAGCCGCCGCCACCGACCGTCAGGGCCGCCTCGAGCACGGTTGGGTCGGGCAGGTGACGCTTATACGTGCTGGGCGGGTAACCGACGTCGTTCAGGCCTACCGGGACATAGATATGATCGTACTTGCTGTAGTCCCCGTCCTTGTCCCAGCCCTTGGGCGTGTCGTCCACGTAGGAATAGTCCGGCATGCCCGGGTCGATGACCTTGATGACGCCCTGGGCCACGAGCCCCAGCACGTTGGGGTTGTCGGCCGAGGGCTTGCCATCGGCGTCCCGCGAGCCGTCGACGGTGATCGAATCGGCGATCCAGATGTTGCCCGACGCCGTCACCGTGATCCGCCCCTTGACCACGTCCTGGGGGCTCGGCAGGGTGATGTCCCCGCTGCCGATGACGACGTTGCCGTCCACGTAGATCTGCCCGCCCGGCTCGGTTTCGATCTGGCCGAAGGTCTGGGTCACGTAGGTGTCTTCCACGTTGACCACAAAGCGGTCCCCCGTGTCGTCCGCCTCCTTGGGTCTGAGGTGGTACGCGTAGATGTAGTACCGTTCAAACTTAGACGGGTCACCGTCTTTGATCTTGAAGTCCCAAGTCCTCTCGTCGCGGTCTTGGCGAAAACCGCGCACGGTGCAGTTGTTCGTGATGCGGATCTTGCCCACGCCGCCCTGGACAAAGAACTCCAGATGCACCGTCGGCAGGGGGTTCTTCACCTTGGCCTCGCCCTTCGGCGTGAATCTGAATCTGGGGTTGGTGCTGTCCCTGAAGCGCTCGACCTTTTGCCGGACCGTGGCCGGGTCGGTGATCCGGCTGGCCGGCTGGTTGAAGTAGACGCCATTGTCAAAGACGTCGATCACGCCGGCGTACTTGTCGTATCCGCCGGAGGAGTAGCGGCTCTCGCCCATGGACACGGGGCGCAGGAACAGCGGGTCCCCGGAGAGGTGAATATCCCGCGTACTATCCTCGGGATCGCCGAAGCTGTTGATGTGGATGGGCATGTCGATGACTTCGCCCTCGGCGTAGCTGACCGGGTAGGTGCTGCTCGATCCGCTGGGTACGCGACACATGCCCATGGACCATCCGCCCACGGCCTGAATCATGTGCACGCTGACGGTCCGCGTGAACCGCCCGCTGCGTCCGACGCTGCGGACCTGGTATACTGGGCTCGAGCCGATGAACGCCACCAGGTCGATGTCGTAATCGCACTGGCTGTTGCCAAAATCCAGCGTGCCCGATGCGTCGGCGTCTTCCAGCGCGCCGAGCATGTCGGTCTGCTTGCTCATCCAGAAGACGGCCTTCTCATAGCCCGCTTCCGCGGCGGCCATGGCGGCGGCCTCATTCTGAATCATGGCCGCCTGCTGGCTGACGCCCAGGGAGACGGTCAGCAGCCCAAAGCCCAGGATCGTCAGTACGGCGATCGCCATGACCACCAGGGTCAGGACCGAGCCGCGTCGGCGAGGGGTTTTCATATTCGCACTCATCATCGTGCTCCCGGTGGGCCTAGCGAGGCCAGATCACGCGCAGCAGGGTCGCGGTCTTGATCTCGACCGTCTGGCCGTCATCATCTCGCAGCCGCAGATTCATGCGGACACATCCCTGCCCCTGGCCGCCGATGACGGTGTGGTTGAAGACGTCTCGGCCGGCGGAAAGGTCCACGTCGTGCGCCAACACCTGGGTGTTCACGTCACGATGGGTACGGGCGCCGTTGGCCACCGCGCCCACGCCGTCGATCACCTCGCCGAAGTCCACCTTGAGTTCACTGTTCTCCAGGTAGAACAGGGCGAAGTGCGTGCCGGTGTTGGTCGTCTCCAGCGTGTCCATGTTCAACGCGCCGGGATCGAAGCCCTCGGCCCAATAGTGCATCTCGACGGCCTGGCCCGCGGCCAGGGTCTCGCCCGGGTCGGGCTGCGCCTCCACGTAGGCCCCGTGGATAATCCGGTAGACCTTGTAAGTGCTGCGATTGGCCCGCCGTCCGACGCTGCCGAACGTGGTCATCGTCGCCAGGGCGTCCTGCTGAATCGGCTTATGCACGGCGCCGTAGCTCTGCTGCCAGCCCTTCTGGGCGCCCACGAGCAACGTACCCACCGCCAGGATCGGAATCGCGGCGATCACGATCGTCACGATCAGCTCCACCAGGGTGAAGCCCGATGCTCGGCGTTTGGCTGCGGTGTTCATGGTCGGCCCTTTCCGGCGACCGGGCTAGCCGCCCGATTGATCCCGCCGCACGTAGGTCGTCATGGCGAAGTCGGGGTCCGTGGCCTCCATCGCGCCGACGGACCGGTCCCGCCGCCACTGCAACAGGACGCGGATCTCGCGCAAGGTCACGCCGGCGTCGGTATCCTCTTCCACGTCCCGCCACTGGAGGGTGGCGTACAGGGGCAGATCGTTGACGCGGACCAGATAGCGATCGGCCACGCCGGTGGGCAGAATCCCCATCTCCAGCAGGGTCGGATCGTAGTGCGCATCGCCGCCGTGGCTCTTCCAATCCTCTAAGAGCAATCGGGCGGTCCGCGTGGCGGTCAGTTCATCCTTGGCCAGGATCGTGCGACGCGTGGCGTGATACTGGTAGTTCAACACGCCCAGCACCGCGACGGCCAGGACCACGACGGCCACCATCACCTCGATCAGGGACACACCCCGACGGTGTTGTCGGCTTACGCAGGTCACGGTCCACCTCCCTCATGACGTCATGCGGCACGGTCACGACTCCCGGCGATCACGCTCGGGAGCGGCGCCGCTTACTGCCACGTGCCGTCCAGGGCCAGCGTCTTCGAGCCGCTCGGCGCGTTGGCCTGGCTGCCGGTGACGGTCACCTCGGCCACGCCCGTCGCGCTGACCTGGGTGATTTCGTAGTCGCCGGCGCTGAAGTACGTTCCGGTCAGATCGTCGGTGGTGAAGCCGAGCTTGCTTTGGATGTCCGCATCGTTGAGCGCGCCGAGGATCGAGGTGGTGTCGCCGGTCTCGGCGAAGTACACCCGCACCGCCGCCCGGATCGTGCCGGCCGTGGCGTTGGCCTCCGACCACTTGGCCGCGTCGATCCGACCCCGCATCAGCGGAATCGCCGCCGCCGCCAGGATGCCGACGATCAGAATGACCACCATCAGCTCCACCAGGGTGAATGCTCTTCGTGTTCCTGCCATTTTCTGGTCTCCTTTTACTTCCGCTTGTCCAACAACATTTGCTTTCAGGCGCCGGCAGGCGCTGTTCCTCTGATTCGAGTTTTCCGGGGCGTCACTTAACCAGCGAGTTGCGATTCCACGCCGTCAAGCCGCCGGGCGGGGCTAACCGCCTGGTCCGGACATGGTGAAAATCGGCAGATACATCGCCAGAATGACCACCAGCACGATCGACCCCACGCTGACGATGAGAATCGGCTCCATCAGTCCCAGCAGGGCCGAGATGGCCGCGTCCACCTTGCGTTCGTAGTATTCGCTGGTCTTTTCCAGCACGCTTGCCAACGAACCGCTCTGCTCGCCGATCTGGGTCATCTTGACGGCCACATCCGGGAAGAAGTTGCTCGCGCTCATGCTGGCCGAGATGCTGGCGCCTTCCATGAGTTTTTCACGGGTTTCGAGCACGCCGGTCTTCAGCACGTCATTGCTCGTCATGTTGGCCAGAATGTCAAACGCCTCAAGAACCGGCACCCCCGACGAGACCAGCGTCGAGAGCGTCTTGCAGAAAACCGAGACGAAGGCCTGGATCTTGATCTTGCCGAAGATCGGCACGATCAGCCCGACCTGACACAGACGTCGCCGGCCGCTCTTGGTCTTCGCGTAGAGCACGATGGCCACGACGACCACGGCCAGAACGCCGAGAATATGGGGCAGGTAATCCACGATCGTGTCATACACGAACATGAATCCGCGCGTGAAGGCGGGCAACTCCCCCTGCATCATGTCGAACATGGTGGTGAATCGCGGAATGATGAACGTCATCAGGGCCACGATGATGAGAATGATGAACACCACCACGAAGATCGGATACGCCAGGGCGCCGCGGACCTTGCGATTGAGTTTGTCCTTGTTGTCGTAGTAGTGAGCCAGCCGCTCCAGGCTGTCGATGAGCGAGCCGCCCTTTTCGCCGGCCTGAATCATCGCGCAGGCCAGCGTATTGAACACCTTGGGGTACTGCTTGACGCAGTCCGATAACGTGCAGCCTTTCTCCAGGTCCAGCGCGGTAGTCTTGAGAATATGCTCGAAGTAGGGGTTCTCCATCTCCGAGGCGATGGTTTCGATCGCGGTCGTGATGGGCAGACCGCCGTCGAGCATCGTTGCGAGCTGCCAGCAAAAGGTGGACAACTGCTGGGCCTTGACCCTCCGATAGCGAACGGACGGACGCTTGGCGGGTGAGACTATCGCGACCGGCGCGATCGCCACCGGGATCAGCCCCTGCTCACGGAGGGCCTGAATGACATCCTCCTCCGTGTTGGCCTGGCGGACCCCCTCGTGGCGGTTGCCCGTCTGGTCCCACGCCTCGAATTCGAATGCTTTCATCCAAGGGTCCCTGTTCGCACGGATAGTACGGTTGCCCTGCGGGATTTCGGCGCTTGGGCAAGGGGGGTTTTGTGAAAAACGGGATTCGGCCGTCCAGTCCGCCCCACGGGGCGCGCCGTGGTCGTCTCAGCCCGCAACAGCGGCCACGAGCGTAAGCGGGGGTGCTGACGTTCGTCCGCGCAAGGCCCGATAATGGGACCTTCGCTCCACCGCCTGCTTTTTCTGTTCATGCAAGCCGCCCAACGCCCGCTGATCGAGCCTGACACGGGCGGAGCGCCGGCGTGGCAAGGCGGGAGGGGATTTGGATTTCAAGTGAAAGGGTGGATCGTGGGCACCACGTGCCTTATCGGACTCGTTTGGATACAACCGCCTGGCACGGCGCAGCCCGATCCGCTTCCGCGGGGAGGCTCCTGGGTTCCGTGGGTGATACTGTATGTACGAGCCGAGGCCTGCTCGGGCATGTTTGCGATGACCCGTCGCAAAGGGGTCCAGGCGTCACGATAACGTCAAACACTCCAGGCCGGTCGGTCCGAACGAGGACAGGGGGGCGCGCGAAGAGGCTTATAACATAGAAAGTGGGCCCTGATAGGAATCTGTGTGGTTGTGTCGCAAGTTCGACACCGAAAAGGACCTTGACAGGCGGCCACATGCTGCGTATGGTGGCACAAACGTTTGTGCAAGGTCCAAAAGCCACTTTGGAAGGAGCCGACCCATGAACCCGTCCGGCCAAACCCACCGCGTGTTTCTCTCCGTGGGTGTCGTTCTTGGCATGGCGATTCTCTGCACCGTCGGCCTTGGCGGCTGCGCCAGGAAGTCCACGGGTCCCCAGCGACCGCGGATCGCCCTGGTCATGAAATCGCTGGCCAATGAGTTCTTCAAGACGATGGAGGAAGGCGCCCACGACCATCACCGAGCCCACGCCGAGGAGTACGACCTGAAGGTGGTCGGCATCCGCAACGAGGAGGACGTGGCCCAGCAGATCAACCTCATCGAAAGCCTCATGGCCCAGGGGCTGGACGCCCTGGTCATCGCGCCGGCCGATTCCAAGGCCCTCGTGCCGGTCTGCAAGAAGGCCCTGCAGCGCGGCATCGTGGTGGTGAACATCGACAACAAGCTCGACGCGGACGTGCTGGCGGCCGAGGACATCTCGATTCCCTTCGTCGGGCCCGACAATCGCAAGGGCGCGCGCCTGGCCGGGGAACATCTTGCCCAGCATCTGCAGCCCGGCGACAAGGTTGCCATCGTCGAGGGCGTGCCCAATGCCTTCAATGGCATCCAGCGCAAGCTCGGCTTCGAGGACGCCATGAAGGCCGCGGGTATGGACATCGTCGCGTCGCAGGCCGGCAACTGGGAAACCGCCAAGGCCACCCAGATCGTCTCGGCCATCGTCACCGCCCAGCCCGACCTCAAGGCCGTCCTCTGCGCCAACGACAGCATGGCCCTCGGTGCGCTCGAGGCGGTCAAGGCCGCCGGTAAGACCGGGCAGATTCACATCATCGGATTCGACAATATCGCGGCCGTTCAGACCCTGCTCAAGCAGGGCCGCATCCTGGCCACGGTCGATCAGCACGCCGATCAACTGGCCGTGTACGGCATCGAGTACGCCCTGGAAATCCTGACCGAGAAGACCACCCCTGCCGACAAGGAAACACCGGTCGATCTCATCACCGCCGAGGACCTTCCCTGATGCATGGCTGATCATTCTTCCCAGATCGTCCTGTCCTGCCGCGGCGTCGATAAGTCCTTTGGGCCGGTTCGGGCCCTGTGTGACGTGGATATCGAGCTCGCCGCCGGACAGGTTCACGCGCTGGTCGGTGAGAACGGCGCCGGCAAGAGCACGCTGTCGAACATCTTTGGCGGCGTCCTGCAGCCTGATGCCGGCCGCCTGATGCTCGATGGCCGTCCCTATGCCCCGGCCGGGCGCCGCGAGGCCCAGGCTCGGGGTGTCCGCATGGTTATGCAGGAACTCAATCTCATCGAGAACCTGACCGTCGCGGAGAACATCTTTCTCGACGATCTGCCCTCCCGGTTGGGCGTCGTCCGCTTCGGGCAACTCCAGGCCCGGACCCGGGAGCTGTTTGAACGCATCGGCCTGGACTGGATCGACCCGGTGATTCAGATCGGCCGCCTGGGGGTGGGCGCCCGCCAACTCGTGGAGATCGCCGCGGGTCTGTCGCGGGCCTGTCGCGTTCTGATCCTCGATGAGCCGACCGCCTCGTTGACCGACCGTGAGACGGCCCTTCTTTTCGAGCAGATCCGGCGGTTGAAGGAAGGCGGCGCGGCCGTTCTGTACATCTCACACCGCATGGAAGAGATTCGCCGCATCGCCGACGTGGTCACCATCCTGCGGGACGGCCACTTTGTGGGGACCTATCCCATCGACGGGATCACCGCCGAGCAGATCGTCGATCGGATGGTCGGCCGACGCATCGAAGCCGCGGACCTGCGCCGTGTCCCGCGTCTTGGTCCCGTGGCCCTTCGGGTCGAGGGGCTCTGCGCCGGGCCGAAGGTCCGCGAGGTCTCGTTCGAGGTCCACCGCGGCGAAATCCTGGGCCTTGCGGGCCTGATGGGTGCCGGTCGCACCGAAACCTTGCGGGCGATCTTCGGGGCCGATTCGCTCAGCAGTGGGCGGATCACCCTATACGATGACCCGCGGCCGATCCGGATCCGCAGCCCGCGCCGGGCCGTGCGCCGACGAATCGCATTGCTGACAGAGGACCGCAAAGACCAGGGTCTGCTGCTGCCGCTGGCGATCCGCCCGAACGTCACGCTGGCGGCCATGGACCTGGTCAGCACGGCCGGCTGGGTCCGCCACACCGCCGAGGCCCGGGCCGCCGGCGCCCTCGTTGAACAACTGCGGATCCGCTGCCACTCGGCCGAACAGCCCGTCGCCACGCTCAGCGGCGGCAACCAGCAGAAGGTCGTCGTGGCCAAGTGGCTCTTGCGCGATTGCGAGATTCTCCTGTGCGATGAGCCCACGCGCGGCATCGACGTCGGCGCCCGCTTCGAACTGTACGAGGTCCTGGCGCAACTGGCGGATCGGGGCAAGGCCATTGTGGTCGCCTCCTCCGACCTGAAGGAGTTGATGCTGCTGAGCGACCGCGTCGCGGTCCTCTCGGCCGGACGGTTGGTGCGGGTATTTGAGCGGCCGGACTTCTCGGAGCAGGCGATCAATAACGCGGCCTTCGCCGCTTATCTGGGCCGGGGCGACGGAGGCCCCACGGAGAAGCATCCATGAGAAAACGAGCCTCGCTGCCGACGTGGCTGGCCGACTACCTGGGCATGACCGGCGCCCTTATCCTGTTGGTGATCGTCTTTGGATTGACGGCGGAGAACTTCTTCTCCCGCGCCACGTTTCTGACCATCGCCGACCAGGTGCCCGACACGACCATCCTCGCGGTGGGCATGACGTTCGTCCTGATCATCGCCGGCATCGACCTGTCGGTCGGGTCGGTCATGGCCCTGTCCGGAGCGGTGCTGGGCGTTCTGCTCGTGCAGGCGAACCTGCCCGTCACGCTGGCGCTGCCCGCCGCCCTGGCCGTGGGGCTGTTGTGCGGCCTGGTCAGCGGCCTGGTCGTCATCACCTGGTCGCTGCCCTCGTTCATCGTCACGCTCGGCATGCTCGAGATGGCCCGCGGCGCCACCTACCTCGTTACGCAGTCCCGCACGATCTACATCCCCGGTTACCTGGATTTCGTAACCGAGACGCGGTTGCTGGGTATCTCCCTGCCGTTTGTGCTGGCCGTGGTGGTCGTGCTCATCGGCCAAGTCGTGCTCTCGCGCACCGTGTTTGGCCGCTACATGGTCGCCGTCGGCACCAACGCCGAGGCGGTCCGTCTGAGCGGCATCGACCCGCGGCCGATCCGGCTGGCCGTCTTTGCGATATGCGGTTTTCTCGCGGGCCTGGCCTCGTTGATCCACACCGCCCGCTACCAGGCCAACCCGAACAACGGGCTGGGTATGGAATTGCAGGTCATCGCCGCCGTCGTCATCGGGGGCACCAGCCTCATGGGCGGCCGCGGCTCGGTCGTTCGTACGTTCTTCGGGGTGCTCATCATCAACATCTTACAGACCGGTCTGGCCCAGGCCGGCGCCCAGGAGCCCACCAAGCGGCTGATCACCGGCGCGGTGATCGTCGCCGCCGTGATCCTGGATGCGTTGCGACGCCGTGCGGGCCGGCCCGCCGCCGGGTGACGCCATGAAACCACACATCGTTGTGATCGGAAGCAGCAATACGGACATGATTATCCAGGCCCCGCGCATTCCCGCGCCCGGCCAAACGGTGATGGGCGGGCGGTTCAGCACCGCCGCCGGCGGTAAGGGCGCCAACCAGGCCGTCGCCGCGGCCCGCGCCGGCGCGCAGGTGACCCTGGTGGCCCGCGTGGGGGATGATGCCTTCGGCCGACAGGCCCTGGCGGGTTTCGAACGCGACCATGTCGACACCCGGTTTGTCGTGCGGGATGAGCAGGCCCCCAGCGGCGTCGCGTCCATCATCGTCGATGACCATGGCCAGAACGCCATTGCCGTCGCGCCCGGCGCCAACGCCAACCTCTCGCCACAGGATGTCGCCCGGGCCGCCAAGACCATCGCCTCGGCCGATGCGGTCCTGCTGCAATTGGAAATCCCCCTCGACACGGTGCAGGCGGCCGTCGATGTCGCCCACGAGCATAAGGTGCGGGTGATCCTGAACCCCGCGCCGGCGTGCGGGCTGTCGGATGAGGTGCTGCGGGGCGTGGATGTGCTCACGCCCAACGAGATCGAGGCGGGCATGCTGACCGGCAGCGAAGTGTTTGATGAGGCCGATGCCGCCCGCGCCGCGGCGCTGCTGAGAGACCGCGGCGTCGGTACGGTGATCGTCACCATGGGCCCGCGGGGCGCGATCGTGGACGGCCCGGACCACCGGGGGCGCATTGAGGCCTTTGCCGTCGAGGCGGTCGACACCACCGCCGCCGGCGACGTGTTCAACGGCGCGTTGGCCGTCGCCCTGGCCGAAGGACGCCCCTTGCCTGATGCCTGCCGATGGGCCTGCGCCGCCGCGGCCCTGTCCGTTCAGTGCCTCGGCGCCCAGCCAAGCGCCCCCACGCGCGAGGCCATCGAGCAATTCCTGGCCGACTGTCCGTAGGTCGACTTTCCCCTCTCACGGGGTCGCAGTCGGTGCGCCAGCCTCACCGGCTGAGGGCTTCGATGGCCCGGGCGATGCGGTCGCGATGGGCATGGAGCGGCTGCGGATCGTGCGTAAAGTGCGTCTTGTCCATGATGATCGCCGGCGGGATCTCCAGTAGCCTCTCGAACCGCTCCAGCGTCGCCGGATCGCGCCCGACCTTGCGGGCGAGGTCGATTCTATCCCGAAGCAGTTGGAAGTACTCGAAATCCTCCAGGCCCTCGCGGAGCATCTCCCAACGGATGGAGCTGACCGGCCCGTCCAGGTACTTGCCCCGGTCATTCTCGACGTCGCGATTGGGCGGATAGATGAACCGGCCATCGCCGTTGCCCCAGTAGCCGATGTACCCCTCCGGCTCGTCATACCCGCTCACGTAGCCCATCGGATCGGTCCAGGGGTTCTGCAGTCGGCCGCGTGGAAACGCCGCCGGGCTCGTCCAGTAGTTGCTCTGCCAGACCAGGACGCCCTGCACGTTCCATTTCCACGTCATCCACAGCCAGATCCGCAGGTCAATCGCGTTGTGGTCAATGAACAGCCCCGGATAGGGGGCCTTGGGTCCCGTACAGACGTACCACCAGATCGCCTCGCCCGCCTCCTGTCGCGCCCGACACGCCTCGGGGTCGTGGTTGTGCAACACCGGGCACCAGATGTCCACCGCTCCGAACAGGGCGGGGTTCGGCTCCTCGGTGAGCATCCGCCGCAGCTTCGGCGCGGCCCGGTGGATTTCCTCCATGCCGTTGACGACGAACGCGTAGTCCTTGGGATCGGGCTCGTCGAACCAGTAGACATAGGCCTCATCCAGCCAGTTATTCTGTTCGAGATGCCGCTGGATCTGTCCGGCGTAGTCGGCGAAGGCCGCTCGGTAGCCGGGTGTGCCCTGTTCATAGGGCCCGATCCGCCCGGCGGTTCGGCTGTGGAAGGTCCCGCCGCCCGTGTGGGCCAGCGGCAGACGGAAGCTGTTGAAGCCAAAGCCATCCAGGTATCGTCGCGCCTGGGCATCCCACGCGGCGAAATCCAGCCGTGCCCGCAATTCGGGCTCGTCCGCGGGTCCGCTGCGGGCCCATTCGAGCCGAATCGGGTCGAACGGGGCGAAGTCGTAGGGGGTGATGCGATGCTCGCGGAAGCTGGCCATGTATGCATCCCAAACCCGCCGCTGCTCGTCGAGCGTCTCCAGGTTGTGGTATCGCCGGATGTTGCCCGCCGACAGCCCGAACGCCGTCGTCACGTGCCCCGGATACGGAATCGCGAAATCGTACACGTGCACCGTGATCGGGATCCGCATTGGCTCGACCCCCTCGGCCGAGAGCGTCAACGTCAACACATGATCCCCGGCCGGGCAATCCTTCGGTATCTTTGTAAGGACCCAGAGGGGCTGGTTCATATCCGGTTCCAGGCCGATGGGGCCATCCAGCGGCGGCAGGGCGTCCGGCCACCAGCCCACGCACCCGGCCGAGTCGGTGGGCCGCTGCACGTAGTGATAGGCCACCTCGTGCACCTTCGTGGCCGCGACCAGGGCCTCGTTATCGCCGGTAATCCGCGCGGTCAGCCCCCGCAGCGCCCGCTCGGGTCGCAGTACGATCTGAACCGGTTCGTATTCGCCACGGCATGCCGCGATCCGCACGGGCCGAGCCGGTCCCATCGGCGACGGCCGTTGGCGACCAACCTTGTACGTTCCTTCGCACCACCACCACGCCGCTGCACCGGCATCAGCACCCAGGTAGCCGAATGAGGCGTCCTCCAGTGGCGTCACGGAAATCGCGGTCTGTGCCGCATAGATCACTCGGTTGCCTTGCTGCAACTCGACATGCAGCGTATGCTCGCCGGCGCCCTCGGCCCGATAGGCCAACCGGATCGGCACCATGGCAGCGGCACCGACGGCAAAACGCGTGGGCTCTCCGCTCGAAAGACTCGCATCGTCTTCGCGAACACCCGGTACCGTCCAGGCCCGGCCCGTAAGTCGCATCGAGTCTTCGGTCCGATTCCGCACCCGCAGCTCCACGGCCGGTCCTCGAGCCCCATTACCGGCGCCGATGGACGCGACCTCCACCTCGACGCCATCCGTCGCCTTTGCAACCTCGACGAATCGCGTCGCACCGTACATCGTCGCCAGGGGCGCGTTCAACTCCGCCCGGTACGCATAGCCGTATACCTGGAACGATCCGGCTCCAAGGCGTCCCTGGTCATCCTGCGTTGTGCTGGCCCGCAGGCGCACGTACACGGCATCGGCGGGTAACAGCGACGCCGGCACGTCGAACGATGTGCGACCGAGGCCGTCCAACTGTCCAATGGTCTGCCACCGCTCGCCATCCGGACCGACCTCCACCAGGCAGGAGCCCGATATGTGGTAGCCCACGTGCACCGTCACCTGTGCCCGCGTCTGCGACCGGCCGGGAACGTGATGGCGGTATACGATGTGCATACCGGGGCCCAGCGTCCAGCGGTTCGAGTTGAAGCCGCAGGTGAACTCGACCAGCGGCCGCGACAGATTGCTGCCCTCATCGTCGAAGACGGGATCGAACGCGTACACGGCATCCTTGAGGCTCTCGCCGGCCCCCAGCGTGATATCCCCGCGGGTCACGTGGACCGCCGCGACCTCGGTCAGACGCACACGGTCGAAGAAGACTGTGTCGTTGCGGTGCCACTGGCCCAGCCGCACGTATCCCGAGGGTGTCTTGGGCGGGGCGAATACGTAGCTGTGTTCGCCCCACTCGCCGCCCGGCTGGAAGTCCCGGTTGACTGCTCCCGTCCCCGCGACGACGCAGCCGCCGGCGCCCGTGGCCCGTGCGACGAAGGACAGCCGATAGGCCCGACCCGCGTGCAGGCCGTCCACCTCCTGCCGCCAATACGCCGTATCCTCGCCGGTCCCCGTCACCGTCAAACAGCGACGACCGTCCTCGCTCCGCCATTGGCCGCCCGGCCCGACCAGCCGCCATGCCGCCGGCGCCTCGGCACCCAGCTCGAACGCCTCGTTGACCAGCAGATTCGTCGCGCCCTGCGCCAGGCCAACCAGCATCACACCCATCAACAGCCCGCTGCGCATCATGACCGTTCCTCCCGTCTTGGCCCCACGTCCCCGATCCACCGGGACGCCCCGGCCTTTTCATTGGCCCCACTATACCGCGCGGACACACCTCCAACAACGTCGCCCACGCACGGGCAGCGCAAGAGAACGCCCCCGACCGAGGGATCGGGGGCGACGTTTACACATCTCGCTGCAATCGATCAGGCCAGGCCGCGAAGCTGCTGGAAGTTTCGCAGCGACTTCTCCACGCCTACCAGCGGCGGATACGCGTCCTTCTCCTCCTCGATGATGTACCACTTCGTGCCGCCGATCGTCTCACAGACGGTCAGAAGCTCCGGCCAGGGGATATCGCCCTCGCCGATCAGGGCGTTCGGGTTCGATGTCGAGTACTCCTTGATGTGGATCGTGACCGCACGGCCGGGGTAACGCTTCAAGTAGGGCAGGGCCTCACCGCCGCCGTGCATCGCGTTGCCCGTGTCGAACTGCATGATCACATCCTGCACCGTGTTGCCGAAGAACAGGTCCCACGGAATCTGCCCGTCGACGGGCTTGAATTCGTGCGCATGATTGTGATAGCCGACGTACATGCCGTGGGGCTTGACCTTGGCGGCCACGTCGTTGAAGGCCTTGGCCGTATCCAGCCAGGCCTGCGCGGTCTTGTGCGTGTTGGGGTCGAGCCACGGCACGATCAGGTACGGGTTGCCCAGCACCTGGTTGAACTCGATCGTCGCCGGCAGGGCATCGCCCTGCAGCGTGTTCCACTGGGCGTGCGTGCCGCAGCACACCAGCCCGTTGTCGTCGAGCATCTTGCGCAGCTCGGCCGCCGGATAGTCATAGTACCCGGCGAACTCGACGCCCTGATACCCCATCGCCGCAACCTTGGCGATCGTGCCCGGCAGGTCCTTGGCGCACTCGCTCCGGACGGAGTACAGTTGAAGTCCGACGGGGATGGGGCGCTTCTTCTGCTGAAGGGTCTCCAGGCAGCCGGCCGTGCACAGCCCGGCGACCGAGGCCGACGCCGCCAGAAAGCGACGACGGGACAGGCCTGTGTGGTTCGTCCTCTTCATGGTCCTCACCTCATGCTTTCGGGTTGGCGCGGGCTGCGCTCGATCCGCCACCGAGCCGCTGGGCCCGCCGATGATCGGGCATTGTAGCGCCCTCACCCACAACGGTCAAACCCAAAAGCTCGGCCGGGCTTGGTTCCGGCCGCGCGGCGCGGTATACTGAGAAATCGTTGAGAACACCCACAGGTGCCACAAGAGCGAAAGGACCATGGCCATGAGCCCGAAGAACCGTCGCGATTTCGTCAAACAATCGTTACTGGCTACAGCGGCATGGCCGGTGATCTCGGTGCCCGGCCTGGCGCAGACTGCCGTCGAGGCGCCCGCCGAGGACCAGCCCGCCCCGAAACCGGGCGCCCGCATGCGGTTCGGCCTGGTGACCTATCTGTGGGGCCAGGACTGGGACCTGCCGACGCTGCTGGCCAACTGCGCCAAGACCGGCTGCACGGGTGTCGAGCTGCGGGTGGATCATGCGCACAAGGTCAGCGCCGCCCTGACCGCCGAGCAGCGCAAGGCCGTCAAGAAGCGCTTCGCCGACAGTGGCGTGGTCTTCGTCGGCATGGGCTGCAATTGGGAGTTCCATGCGACGGACCCGGCCAAGCTGAAGGCCAACATCGAGGGGGCCAAGGCCGACGTGGTGCTCAGCCATGATTGCGGCGGCAGCGGCGTCAAGGTCAAGCCGAACAGTCTGCCCAAAGGGGTGCCCATCGAGAAGACGTGCGAGCAGATCGGCCGGGCGCTGAATGATTTGGGGCGGTTCGCCGCCGGCTACAAACAGGAGATCCGCGTCGAGGTGCACGGCTCGGGCACGAGCGAGCTGCCTATCATGAAGCAGATCTTCGACCACGTGACCGAGCCCAACGTCGGCATCTGCTGGAACTGCAACGGCGAGGACCTCAAGGGCGAAGGGCTGGTGTACAACTTCGATCTGGTCAAGAAGCGATTCGGCCGCACGGTGCACGTCCGCGAGCTGAATATGACCGATTACCCCTATCAGCAGCTGATCGACCTGTTCGTGAAGATGGACTACGTGGGCTGGATCCTGCTCGAGGCCCGCACCAAGCCCAAGGACCGCATCGCGGCCCTGATCGAACAGCGGAAGGTCTTTGAGGAGATGGTTTACAAGGCCCAAGCCGCACTGCGGATGGCCTGAAGCGGGTGGGGCATGCCGGACACGGATGCCCTGGATGCCGGTCGGAGCCGACGCCGTCATCCCGTAACCACCGCCTTATGCCCTGGTCCGATCTTCGGGCCGGAGCATAAGCTTACTCGACGGCGGTGATTTTACTGTAGAGATCCTGCCAGGCGGGGCCCTGGGATCTCACGTAGTCGGCCTTCCACGGGGCGAGCTGCGCTTTGAACGCGGCGATGTCCGCCACCTCGTTGACCTTCACGCCTTCGGCCTGCAGGGTCTTGAGGGCGTCGGCCTGCACCTCGATATCCAGCGCGTTCTGGTAGACGGCCGCCTCGCATGCACACTCGAGCACGACCGCTTGAAGGTCGGCGGGCAGCGATTCGAGCCAGTCCTTGCGGATCATATAATACACGCACGCGGCAATATGCGAGGTTTTGGACAGGTATTCCGCCTGCTCGTGAAACTTCATCGACAGCAGCATGTCCGGCGAGGCCTCCAACCCATCAATGACACCCGTCTGCAGGGCGCTGTAGACCTCGCTCCAATCGGTCGTCGTGGCGTTCGCCCCGAGGGCCTTGAACATCCCGACGTAGATCGGATTGGGGCCCCGCATCTTCAGGCCCTTCAGGTCCTCGGGATGCACGATCGGGCGAGTCTTGTTGAGCATGTGCCGAAAGCCCATGCCCTGGCCGCCCACCGCGATGAAATTGTGCGGCGCCAGCAGGCGCGAGACCTCCGACTCCAGGGCATCCAGCACGCGGACCAGGTGCGCCTCATCCTGGTAGATGTACGGATACTCAAACAACGCCAACTGCGGGACGTATCGCGCGGTGCCCGACGCCAGCGAGGTGACCACTTCCAGCGAGCCATCGTGAACAAACTCCACCATCTCCCGCTGATTGCCCAATTCGCCGATGTAGAATGCTTCCGTTTGGATGCGGCCGCCACTCTTGGCCTCGACCTGTTCGCAGAAGCGGGCCAGCGCCTTGCCCACCGTCCCCTGGGGCGCCAGCGGTGTGCTGGCCCGCATGCGATAGGTCCTCGGGCCCGACCTGCGGCAGGACGCCGCACCCAGCGGCAGGGCCGCCGCCACGGCGAGCAGGATCACTGTCATGAGGCGTGGTGCTTTCGCTTTGGGCATAGACTCAACTCCTTTCGCGTTGCATCCTATGGGCCGGCGGCCGTCACGTCAACCCAGCCGGCGGGAATCAGCACCAGTTGCGGGATCAACAATACGGCGATGGCCACGATCAGCAGGACGGCGAAGAAGGGCAGCAGCGCGCGCACGCTCCGCTCGATCGGCAGCCCCGCGATCGAGCACGCCACGAACAGCATCGAGCCCACCGGCGGGGTCAGTGCGCCCGTCAGCATGGTCACCGCCATGAGCACCGCGTAGTGAACGGGATCGAAGCCCAGGCTGTCGCCGACCGCCGCCACCGTCGTCGCGAACATCGTAATCAACACCGTCGGATCGAGAAACGATCCCAGGAAGATAAGAAGCCCCATGATCACCAGCGTGGCCCCATAGGGGTTGCCGATACCCCCGACAATGTGCTCCACGACAACCTGCTGGAATTTCGCCCGCACCAGGACATTGGCGAACACCTTGGACACGGCCAGGACGATCATGACGACCGCCGTGGTGCGCGCCGCCCCGATCAGGACGGCGGGCAGCCGATGGGGCTTGAGTCGGCCGGAGAGCAATCCGTACGCCAACCCGTAGATGACCGCGGCCGCGCCGGACTCGGTCGGGGTGAAGTAACCCCCGGCGATGCCGACCACGATGATCACGGGGATTAACAAGCCGCCCAGCGACCGGACCACGCTTCGCAGGATCGACTTCGCACCGTGAGCCTGGGGGACGGCATCGTAGCCCCGGATTCGGCAATACACGGCGTTGACCCCCATCAGTCCCAGGCCGACCAGAATGCCCGGGACCAATCCGCCCAGGAACAGCTTCGCGACGGACAGCCCCGTATAGTAGGAGAACATGATCATCGCAATGCTGGGGGGGATGATAGGGCCGATCACCGCCGCCGAGGCCGTTACCGCGACCGCGTAGTCTTTGTCGTAGCGCTGCTTGATCATCGCCGGAATCATAATCGGTCCGATGGCCGCCGTGGTCGCCACGCCCGATCCTTGAATGCTCGCAAAGAACATGGAGCTGAGGATATTGACGTGGCCCAGGCTGCCGCGAAACCGCCCGACCAGGGCATCGGACAGGTCCACCAGCCGCTCGGTGATATTGCACTCGGTCATGACGAATCCCGCGAGGATGAAAAGCGGGATGGCCATGAGGCTGAAACTGTCGATGCCGCCGAACACGTTGGTCACGACCAGCAGCAGCGAATCGCCCGAGGCCACCGTCGCCACGCCGCCCACCAGACAGATCGCCACGAAGATGGGAAACCCCAGCAGGATGAGCACAATCAGACCAAGAAAGCACAGGGCGACCGTCAGCATGCCGCGTCCTCCCCGGCGTCGCTGCCGCCTGCGAAGGGATGGCGCCCGTACATCAGGATGAGCAGGTAATCGACCGCCATGAGCAGGCACCCGACGGGGATGGCCAGGTAGAACCAGGCGATCGACATCGGGGCCATCTGCGTCTGCACGCCCGCCTGGCTGATCGTCTTGATCGTGCCGATCACCGCGACAACGAGCAGGCCGATGAGAATCACGCCTATCCGCGCGGCGTCCAGGCGGCGCTGCGTCCGGGGGCCGCCGATCTTGTCGGCCAAAAAGCGGACTTGCAGGTGCCCGGTTTTCTGCACGGCCAGGCCGGCGCCGAGGAAGATCACCCAGATGTTGATGTAACGCAGGATTTCATCGGTCCATTCCAGCCGCCGCAGGACGATCTGCAAGCCCATCGAGACGACGATAAACGAAAACAGGATGACAATCGCTACCTTCCGCGTCAGGTCGATCACCCGGTACACGCCCGCAAATCGTTCCGGAGGAATCATGGATTGCCCTTTCGGTCCGTCAAAAGGCCTTGACCGCCACTTCCCGGCCATTCTGTTCGGCCGAGACGTAGGCGCTGTAGATCGTTGAAATGCAGTCGGCGGCGAGTCGGCTGTCGCTCTCCACCGGCTCACCGCGGCTGACCGCACGGTAGAAGGCCTCGATTTCCTGGGGATACCCGGTGAACCAGTCCTCATCCGGCGAGGGGCACGACCAGCCCTGTTTGGTGCCGATCTTTTCGACCACGTAGATGTCTTTGAAGTTGGCCTCGACGGGGTTATAGGCCTGCATGGCCGTGTTCGGGTTGATGTTGCAGATGGTCCGGTGGTTGTTGGCGTTGATTTCGAGCCAGTTGTGGATGCCGCCCAGAACGATGTCCGAGGCGAAGATGTCGGCAAGGGTACCGTCCTCGAAGACCACGTGCATCAGGGAGAAATCGTCGATGTCGTAATAGTCGGCGCGGATGTGCCCTTCATCGCGGAATCCTTCGAGCCGCGTGATGGCGTGCGTGCGCGCGGACACGGCCCGGGGGCGGATGGGTTTGCCGTTTCGCGTCCGGCCCTCCACGCGTTTCAGATACAGCGCGGCGGTCAGGGGATGGCAGCCTTTGCCGATCATGACGCCGCCGCCGGAGAACTTCCAGTACGCGTAGGTGTGCGCGTGGGAGCCGCTGTGCGCCTCCTCCCCGTGCATCCAAAGGATCTGGCCGCCGGTCTTTTCCAGAATCTCCCGCTCCTTCTGGATGGCCGGGGCGTAGACCCAGTTCTCCGCGTACAGGATGCGTCCCTTGCTCTTCTTCTCGGCGGCCAGCATGCGATCGATGCTCGCCAGGGCGAAATTCAGGGCCTCCTGCTTGGGGAAGGTATCGCCGTGGAAGCGGTCGCTGCCGTCGCCGAAGTAGCCGGTGAGCGGCTTTTCGCAGATGGCGAACTTGTCGCGCTCCAGCGCGGCGATGGTGATGGCCTCGTGCACGACCGGCGGCGTGCAGACGTGGACGACGTCCACCTCGTCGAGCAGGGCCTCAAGGCTGTCAAATTGGGTAATGCCGCGCTTCTGGGCGTATTCGTCACCCCGCTCCTTGGCGAAGACACCCACGATATCCACATTCGTGCCGTGGACCTTCTGCAGGGCTTCGAAATGGAACGAGGCCGAAAACCCCGCCCCCACAATGCCGCAACGAACGGTTGGTTTCTGCATGGCGGTTCCTTCGTTGATTCGGGTCTCAATTCGAAAGACACGGCGTGGGCACGGCCCACCCTACCCGGCTACCCGCCGGGCAGCGGTTGGGTGTTTTACCATGAATGGGGTTGGAGGGGAAGCCTTATCCTGGCGTCACAAGTCTGGCCTCTGTGGCCACGCAAGTCCATTCTCTGGCCACAGAGGGCACCGAGACCACGGAGAGACGACCTCCTGCCGGGCTGTCCCGCCAGGTTTGCGACAGACTCAATGCCCGAACTTCCCTGATAGTGGGCGTGATAACATACTTATGTCCCCTGGAAAGGGCCCCAAACGGCCTGTGGTGGGCTTGAGGTCTTTCTCTTGGAGGCACCCAACCATCTGTTCGCGGGCTTCAAGGCGTGATGAACCCGATTCGGCTTCGCGATGCATGTATCTCCCTCCAAAGTTGTGTGGGTTCATAAAGGCAGACTGCCGTTAGCTTCTAGCCTGCAGGCAATGTTCCCGTAGACTGTGTTAGCTACAGTGAGTATTCGCCGAAAGTGCTTTGCAGCATAGTCAAGTACGTTAGGATATTGACGGAATGACCTGTCCGCTGGGCGTGCTCGCGGCCGGTCTGGCAGCGGAAATACTATCTGATGAATCGGTTCAGGCCCTGTGTTATCGATGTCAATGTGATAGCGCGACGCAAGGATGAGCTCATGCGTGAGTGTGTTACGGTACTCGGAGAACTGCTGACGCCATGCGGGGCTCTTCAGTCGTGCCAGTATAGGATCCCCCGGTCTGGATTGTGCAAGTCGTGTGTGTGCAGTCTCAAAGTAGATCCTGCCCGTCAAAGGTTGACCGAACACAGTCAGCACGACGCGAGCAAGAATGTCCAGCGCACTGCCAGCATTGTAGAAGAACCCGTCTATGGACATATTGACCTCAAACATGAACTCACCGGTTGTGTCTGCCGCATCCTGTGTATTTGTGGTTGTGAGTCTCTCCTTGAGGCGATCAAGATTGTACTTTGCAGACCGCAGCTTATGAATCATTGCGGGATGATATCGGTAAAAGTCCTCCGACAGAGTTGATGTTGCGTGCCCAGACGCTCTCAAGTCGCGAACAATTCGGTCAAGCTTAGTCCGATTTGGGAACCGATGATAGGGCCGGAACGGCATATCACTTCTCCCCTCGCACAGCAGCTGCTACGGCCGTTTTGATTGAACTTCGGACCTGTCCTTGGATGTCCTTCAAATTCAACCTGTGCTTGCAGACCTCGCATTCGATGACCCCAGAGTCAGGGAACGGACGGACCCCGGACGCCAGCGGCGGTTCAGGAAGTACAGACTCCTCAAACACGTACGGCTTGCCGCATTCCGAGCAGACGACATTTGCCCTGACCGAGTGGGGAATCCGTGGATTCCGCTCCAGAAGTTCCAACTGGGTCTTGGTGAAGTGCGGCCACGCTTGCGTGTTGACTCTTAGTGGCACTTTGAGCGTCGTTGTCGTCCCCACGATGTTGAAGTACATCGTATAGAGTCCCTCTCTTGGGAACTCGAACCGAAGGGGCATGTTGACGACATTGCCGACATTTCCCTTGCTTGTCTGAATGTCGCCATGTGCGAGCGTGGTCTTCTTGCCTCGACCGAGCGAGATAGCTGCTGTGACCGAAGTAGTTCCTTCTGTCAAATTGTATAGCGTTACGATCGCATGCCATGTACGAGTGGACGTGGGATACGCCCAGGCCCAGAAAGACGTGAAAACTCCGCGACAGTCAATTTTCCCAGACGCACCACGCGATGCATTATCACAGAACACCGCACCGCCAAAGATTGCATGGTCCTTCTTGCCCATCACTTCCCTTTCCTGGGTGAACTACGACGACAAGCACCGGCACTGAAAAAGCGGCTAAAGCAGCCCCTTCAGGAATGGCTCCAATTTCGACCAAGTCTCACTTAAAGCGGCAACCGTCGTTATTGTTTTCTGAACTCCACCAAGCAATGCCCGCAAGATTCCCTTTTGACGCTTCTCCGGCGGTCTTGCGAGTTGCTCTGAGATTTCGGCAACTTGTTCAAGCAGTTCATTCTTCTGACTGGGCCCGAGCTCCTCGCGATCGATTATTGCCTCGGTGAAGTCCTTTAGAGCTGCTGCTAGTCCGGTTGGTCCTTGTTTCCCGATCCGGGCCATTGCCATATCAATGCGGTGGATTTCTCCCGTGTTGATTACTCCGATCTTGCTCTCGCTGATAGTGAAGTTGTTGAATGTCATGGGGCCCTCCTGAATCGTTGGCCTGATAGCAGGCGGCGGTATTTGCATGCGTGGGCTCAGGCCAGGCATGCCCATGGTGGTGTCAATTTGGGCACTAAGATAGTTGTATATGGTCATCAGGTTTCTAAGGTTTTCGTTCGCCGCTTGTTGCTGTTCAGTGTAGACCCTTTGCAGCGTTCTGTAGCAGTGCAAACAGAGAAACTGCCCCGCAGCCTTGAACATGGCCGGCTTTCCACACTGGCTGCATTTCGGTGTTTCTGTTTCTGACATGGCCTACCCACCGATAGACGACTGTAGTATCACCCCCATCCTTCCTGATTTCAAGTCCTTTTTTGGCGAGAGAAGCTCTTTAGTGGCCAATCCTCATGAAGATCGGGAATGGTCCGCCAGGGGCGGGCAGGCTCTGGGGGCGGATTCGGGCCAAGGTCCGTTCGGCGGGAGGGAACGAGGTGATAGGGTGCCCCTGTGGGATGCTGATTGGATAGGTCCTTCAACTGCCGAATGGCCATCGCCGGGGCATGAACGAATGCCTTCTTTGTCCGGAGATTTCAGCCATATGTCGCTATCCTGCAATGAATTGTCAACATCATGCATTTCAGGCAGGCTGTCGTGGCATTATAGTGGAATTAAGCGGTCTGTCCAGCGTTTCTTTCGTGGCCACAGAGGGCTGTCTGTATGAATGACGCACAATGGGATATTCTGACACGGGTCATCGAGGGCAAGACGGTCCAGCCGCTTCCCGTCGCGTTCATCATCGACAGCCCCTGGCTGCCGGGCTGGTGTGGCGTCTCCACCCTGGATTACTACACGAGTGAGGAAGTCTGGTTTGAAGCGAACCTCAAGGCCATTGAGTCGTTTCCCGACGTGATTTTCCTGCCGGGCTTCTGGTCGGAATACGGCATGTGCACCGAGCCCTCGGCGTTCGGGTGCAAGTGCGTATGGCACGCGGACAGCCTGGGAAATCCACTTCCCGTGATGACCGACATCTCGGCGGTGGGGGGGCTTCGTCGCCCCAATGTCAAGACGGATGGCCTGCTTCCCTTTGTCATCCAGCGCCTGCGGCACAAGCAACCGGCCATGGAGGCAGCAGGGCACCGGATCAGGTTCGCCGTCTCGCGAGGACCGCTGAATATCGCGTCGTTCCTCATGGGGACCACCGAGTTCCTTCTCGCCCTGAAGACCGACCCCGACGAGACCCATCGCCTGCTGGACCTGGTCAGCGATTTCATCGTTCAGTGGGTCGAATACCAGATGGAGTGCTTTCCGACGATCCAAGGCATTCTGTTGCTGGACGACATCATAGGCTTTCTCGGCGAGGAAGATTTCCGTCAGTTTGTGCTGCCATACTTCCAACGGGTGTATGGGCACTTTGATGCACAGGTGAACTTCCTGCACAACGATACGCCGGGGCTCCTCCCGGCCAAGTACCTGCGGGACATGTCCGTGAATCTGTACAACTTCAGTTCGGATCACAGTTTTGACGAGATCCGCCAGGCCGCGGGCCCCGAGGTGGCCTTGCTGGGCAACCTGCCGCCCCGCGATGTCCTGGCGGAGGGGACGCCGGAGGGCGTCCGGCAAGCCGTGGACGGGTCCCTGCGCGGGGTCCAGGAGCCGTCTCGCCTGATCTACTCGTGCGGCGGCGGCATGCCGCCGGGGGTATCGACGGCCAATATACAGGCGTGCCTCGATGCGGTCCGCGAGGCGTCAAGCACACTGAGCGAGGAACGCTGATGTACAGGCGAAACCCGCCTTCACGCGGGTCGCGTTGTCCGGGCGGATCGTGGGGCGGCCACTCTTTGGCCGTCGTTGATCCCGGCCCATCGCAAGGCCACCGCGGTGGCCTGCCGGTCCAGGTGAAGAGCCTTTGTTGGAGCGTCCAGAACCGATCACATGGGTAAGGGAGTCATGGACATGAAGCCAGTTACGCGCAGACACTTTATAAGAACAGCGGCAGTCGCCGGTGCAGGCCTGTCCCTGCCGTCGATCGTTCCAAACAGCGTGTTTGGCGCCACGGCGCCGAGCGAACGCATCACGATCGGCTGCATTGGAACCGGACGGATGGGTCAGGGCGATATGCGGAGCATACTGGGATTCAAGCAGGTCCGCATCGTGGCCGTCTGCGACGTGGATTTGGCACGGGCCAAGGATGCCCAGCAGTTGGTGTACCGCCGGTATGAAACGGACCAGGGTTGTGAGACCTACCAGGACTTCCGCAAGCTTGTGGCCCGCCCCGATATCGACGCGGTGATGATCTGCACGCCCGACCACTGGCACGCGATTCCCGCCATCGCCGCCGCGCGGGCCGGCAAGGACCTCTTTCTCCAGAAGCCGCTGACCCTGACGATCCACGAGGGCCGCGTGCTGAGCAACACGGTGAACCGGTACGGCCGCGTGTTCCAGGTCGGCAGCCAGCAGCGGTCCGATCAGCGGTTTCGTTTTGCCTGCGAGCTCGTGCGTAATGGCCGCATCGGCAAGGTGCGTGCAGTCCACGTGGGCTTCGGATACGACCCGGGCTGTGGCGAAGAGCCCGAGATGCCCGTCCCGGCGAACCTGAACTATGACCTATGGCTCGGTCCGACGCCCGAAAAGCCCTACACGGAGAAGCGGGTGCACCCCCAAAAGGGATACGGTCGGCCGGGTTGGCTTCGGATCCAGGACTACGGCCATGGTATGATCACCGGCTGGGGGGCCCATCATCTCGACACCGCGCAGTGGGGCCTGGGCATGATGGAATCGGGCCCCGTGGAGGTCGAGTGCCGGGAGGTCGAGTTTCCCAAGAGCGGCCTGTGGGACGTGCATGGCAAGTTCATGCTCGACTACACCTACGCCAATGGCGTCCGCATGACGTGCGGCGACAACACGAAGAACAAGCAGGGCATCGTCTTTGAGGGGGATGAAGGGTGGGTGTACGTGAAGCGCGGTGCGATCGATGCGCATCCCAAGTCATTGCTGCAGGAGAAGATCGGACCCAACGAGATTCACCTCTACAAGAGCGATAATCACTTCGGAAACTGGCTGGAGTGCATTCGGACTCGCGGCGAAACGGTCGCGCCGGTGGAGCATGGCCATCGCTCCTGCACCGTGTGTCTGCTGGGCTCGATCGCGATGAACCTCCGTCGCAAGCTCCGATGGGATCCCCAGCGGGAGGAGTTTGTCGATGATGCCGAAGCCAATGCCATGCGAAAGCGAAGGAAGCGATCTCCCTGGCAGGTGTAGCAGGGTGCGAAGATGATCTCCCAGGAAAGGGGCAAGACCGTGAAGCCTTGTGTAACCGTCGCGCTGTGGTCTGTCGTGGTCAGTGTCCTGTCCGGTTCGATGGCCGCCGTGCAGGAGGCCGGAGTGCGGGCTTCGCAGGCGCCGGATCGTGTGGACGTGGTCGTCGATGGGCGGCTGTTCACCAGCTATCGCTTTGCCCGCGATCAGAAATACCCGTACTTCTGGCCGGTTAACGGGCCGGCGTCGGGCGCATCGGTCACCACGGAAACGTCCATGCCGTATCCGCACCATCATTCCCTGTTCTTTGGCTGCGACCGGGTCAACGGCGGCAACTACTGGCAGGAGGGCAACGAACGCGGCCAGATTCTCTCCTCCGGTCCGGACATCGTCGTCGCGTCGGGGCCGTATGTTCTGATCACGGACCGATGCCTCTGGAAGCGCCCCGGCAGCGAGCCGGTCTTTGAGGATGTGCGATGCTTCCTGATTCACGCGCCGGACACGAACCTGCGGATGATCGACGTCTCCATCCGCCTCAAGGCCTTGACGGATGTTCGTATCCTTCGCACCAACCACGCGCTCTTCGCGGCCCGGATGGTGCCCGAGCTGAGCGTCAACAGCAAAGGGACCCTGGTCAATGCGGCGGGCCAAAAGGGCGAGAAGGAGACCTTTGGGCGGCCGTCCTCCTGGTGCGACTATTCGGGGACCCGCGACGGCGTGACCGAAGGGCTGGCCATCCTCGATGCCCCGGTCAATCCGTGGTACCCTTGCCCGTGGTTCACGCGGGATTATGGGTTCTTCTCGCCCACGCCGATGAACTGGCTTGAAAACGATAGACTGGACATTGCGAAAGGCTCGGAAATCCACCTCATGTATCGCGTTATCGTGCACCGTGGCGACGCAAGCGTGGCGCGGATTTCCGAACTGCACGCGCGGTACGCAGAGGTCTTTGCTCAACACGGCCACAAGGCCTCGTGGTATGACGTGATTCAGGAGAAGGGCGCCGACCGGCTGCTGCTAAAGCCATTCCTGGAGTCTGCTCGTCTGGGTGCGGCGAAATGACACGTTGAATCCGGGGGTGCGTGGCCGGGCAACGTCGATGAGCTGTAACGGCGAGGCGTCCGGAGGTGCGGGGTCCCTCACGCCAGGCCCGGCCTGGTCGCATATCAGCCGTGGATCGCCGCCCGTTGAAAACGGGAGGTCCTTTTCGACGCACGGCCGGTCATGGCCGGCTCCCGCCCATCGGTCTGAAGACGCGCCGGAACAGTTTCTTCCCCTCTTCTGCTTGCAGTATTGACCCGTTGGATGTAGAGTATGGGGGTATTTATCTGGGCGGGTCTTGCGGTTTCGCTCCGGTTGTGATGTGGCGACGCTGCTCAACGTCGGGCCACAACACACCACGTGTGTGGGACGGTGCCCCGACGCTGGATTGCGGTGATGCGACCTTTTGAAATTGCCGCAAACCTTTTTCTTGTCAGTACTTGGAAGAGTGGCCGAGTGGCTTAAGGCGGCGGTCTTGAAAACCGCAGTGGGGAAACCCACCGGGGGTTCGAATCCCTCCTCTTCCGGTTCAAGCCCAGCGTTGGATCGGGCCCCCGGCAGCGTAACGGCCAGCTTCGTCCCGTCTTCGTGACCCTCAGTTACGCGGCGGCGTCAAGAGCAGGTCCTCGAGCACGGTGGCCAGTTGCCCTTCCGGCATGCGGTACTCCAGATAGGCATGCCTTGACGCCACGCCGGCGACCCACTGGTTGCTCCCATCCTCCCGGCTTACCGCCTTGCCATCCGAGACCGCCGCAAAGTAGCCCGACAGCCCCCGCACCGCGTACAGCACGGCGATCAGGTCCCAGCTTGACCGCTCGGTCACGTTGTAGTGCGCAAAAAAGTTCCGATAAAACGCCGGCACCGGGTTCTCCGGCGGGGCCTCGGCCACCAGCCGCCCACCGGTCATCACGTCCTTGCCCAGCCCCGTGAACATGATCGGACCGGGCCACTCCGTGATGACCTTGTGGGCCGCCGGGCCGTCCATCGTGAAGTTGTATTCGCCCTCGTCCTTGGGCGAGTTGGGCCACCTGCCGCCCATTGCGACGAGTTCTCTGACCTTCCGGGCCACCAGCTCCCGTCCGGTCAGCGGGCTGTGCCGGTCGGGCGGGCTGTCGAGCAGGTTGGCCATGTTGGTCAGCCACCCCACGACGACGATTGTAACGCTCTGGTCGGGCTGGGCCGCCAGGATCCGGCGATACAGGCCGACGGCCTCCGGCGCCCGGGCACAATCGGCCACGTCGTGCGAAAAGTCCTCGACGCTGTCGTGATACCATTCCTCCGGGTCCGGGCCCGTCCGTGAGCAGCCGATGGGCAGGTCCGGGCGGCCATAGTAGGTATTGATGACATCCAGGGCCGGCGCACACCAGCGGTTGGAGTTCGCGCTCATCGTCGCCAGGATCCGGGTCTCGCCCCGGTCGGCCATGACGTGCAGGATCGCCAGGGCCCCGGCGTCGTCCACGTCCGTCCCAATGTCCGTGTCGAAGATGATGGCCGGCCGCCGGGCCTCCGACGATGCCGTCCTCTGGCAGCCCGCTGGCAGCAGGCCCCCCAGGATCACCGCCAGAATCGTTGAAATCCGCCGAATCACGTCTGTGTGAGCCACCATGATGTATCCTTACCTGTCAGGGGACCTCTGGTCGTCCCTGTTCCCTTCCGCCCGTCCGACCCGCCGCAGCAGACCGGGACGGCAACGCCGCCAAGGCCGACAGCCCAGCGACCAGGGCGACCGCCCAGGATTCTACCCGTCGCGCATGCAGACAAAGAAAGCGGCCCCAGAGAAATGGATCTGGCTCATGACCCTGGCGGCATAGGTATTGCAGTAGGGTTCAGTATGATCCGCGTCATCGACAGCGTACACGGCGCCATCCACCACAGTGATCAGACCGGAGCCCAGGACGCTGTTGAGGAACTCACAATACTGGCCGTTGGTCACCTCATACTTGCTCATGTAGCCGGTAAAGCCCTCGTGACCCTCCACGCCCCGATCGTCCACGTACACCCATTGCATCCCGGCAGGGCCCCCGGAAATGCCGTCGCCGGTCAACCATTGATTCGCGAACTGGGCAAAGTCCTGTAGATCCACGAAGCAGTCCCCCGTCAGATCGGCCGGGGGACACGCTGCGGAGGTCGGCGAAGAGGCGTACGGAACCAGTAAGGCGAACGCGAAAAGACATGTACGGAATCTCATCGTCAGCTCCTCCCTTGGCCTCGATCTCCTTGTCCATCGAACGTGTACCGGAGATGATGCAGCATACTATACCATCTCAGTGTACCCGAAATCACGTCCACATGCAAACCCTGGTTCACGAAAAGGGGCAGGCCACTTTGACTTGCAATGAGGCCGGGCCGGAGGGGCTCAGCGGGGCCTTTGCGACCGGGCCAGGATCAGCGGCAACCCCTCCAAACGACGGGTCGACCTCACCAGGGTCAGTCGCAGGCCAAGACCATTCCGCTCGTTCTTGAAGCTGCCAGAAGTATGGCCCCTTTGTGTCGGCAGGGGTCGTGATTCCTTCACAGGCCATCCCAAAGGGGGGAGTTCGGTTCTTGCCAGCGAGCCAGGCATGACCTACAGTGGGTGGCATGTAGGTCGAGGACCAAATCGTTCGGGCGTTTATCTCTCGTGGTGTTGAATTCGTGGGAGGGATCTATGGATCGTCGGACATTTCTGGCTGCGGGAGTCGGAGGGCTGATGTGGTCGGCCCTGAATCGGGGATTGTGGGTCCATGCGGCCACTGCCGCCGGCCAGATTCAGAGAGGCGAGATGGCCGGATACCTCCTCGTCCCCACCGAGCGGGTCCCGGAGACGTATAACGCGGGGTTCTCGATGTACGTGGCGGCCTGGCCTTTGCTGGAAGAGTATCCGGGGAATCGTTTCCAGACAGGCCTGTTCGGCACCTGGATGCACGCCCAGAATGATCGGGCCAAGCCCGTTGAGAGGATGTACTCCGATATCGAAGGGGGCCTGGGCTGGTGGCGCGACACGCGGTTCGCCACGGAGACGCCGAAGTTCATCATGGGTGGGGTGGCTCTGAACTTCTCCGCATGGGCGAACGGCCCCGGGGCCGGCAAGGGAAGGGACTGGAGCAGGCCGCAAGGCAAGTACGGCGTGGCACAACTGAGCCCGTGGGTGCTGTGGCCCCCGGACGGCTTGAATCTGAAGCAAGGCACCTGCGGTCAACTGTTCGGCTACGGGTACCTGCCGCTTCCGCTGACCGAGCCGAAATCCACCACGGCCGGCAAGAACGTGCCCACCGGCAACCACTGCTGGACCTTGTTCCTGAACACGCGCAACTTCAAGGGGCCGGTGGCGTTCTTCACGCCCTATTTCTGGTCCCGGCCATCCGTGGAGGACCCTCGTCTGGCGGGCATGTTTCTGGACAGCCGTCCGGCCGACCCCAACCGAGCCCTACAGATGGAAACCCAGTACGTCCCCGGCGCCCAGTCTGTGGACGCCAAGGGGGATACGTACGGCCGCGTCGCTGCCACCTCGTTTCCCAGAGGCCCCGAGGGTGATTCGATCGTCGTGCACCGTGTGGCCTCCTACACCAAACAGGCGCTCTGGGATGCCGTCGAGGCCTGGTTTCAGGGCGGGCCCGCGGCCAGCGGCGTGATTGACTCCTCGGCCGCCGTATTGCACAGGTTCCCAGGACGCGGAGGAGCTACCTGGAAGATGTATCCGGAAGGGATTGCGCGCGAAGAGAGAATGCCCATTCCCTGGAGTTCCTTTGCCACACCCATGGCCCCTGATCCGTTCAGCTTCGGGTACCGGTGGAGCGACGCCTTGGTCACGAAGAAGAACACCCCGGATGGCCCGCTGGTAACGCTGCCTGAGTACTATCGCCTCGTCACGGAGGAGGGCAAGCAGCCGCGCTGGGTGGCCGTGCCGCCGACCGATGTTCCAGCCGAAACCGGGCTGGCCGAGGCGCGGTTTGGCCGGCCTGACACCGGTCCACCCGAGCCCTACGTTACGCCGGACGATCCGGAGAGCTGCTGGAAGAAGCCCGGGCCGGTGGCGGGCCCCTTCCAAGCCCGTCCGGGGGACGGCAGTGTCGTGACCTACTACTGGTATCGATTTGCCGATCAGCCCGCATTGCTCAACGCCGACCTGACGGATGACGAGCGAGAGAGGCTTCAGACGCGCGTGGAGGAATTGCACCGGCACTGGAAGAAGGATCGGGACTACTTGTCGCCGCCGAGGGTTGGAACGCTGGCGGATATCGACCCGGCCTTGATTGTCACACCGCCGCCGGGCCTGGAGATAGGCTACGTGCCCATCGCCACGCGACAGGCCGCGGAGGAAGAGGCAAGAAATCCATGAGCCTCCGCCGCGTTTGTACTTTGCACGGTCGCCGTGCCGCGAGGCTCTGATTAGCAGTCGTTGAAAAACGTACGAGCCGAAGAAACGGGTCCTTGTTGTCATTCCCCCGAAGGTCGACGACGCACCATGGCGGGCGGGAATCCACGCTGTGCGGGCAGAAACATACCATACGCTAAGCGTGGACCCCGGATCAAGTCCGGGGGTGATACGTTTTCAACAGGCTGCTATTGATCTTTCCGGGCGGCGCTGAGCACGGCGAAAAAGGCCTCTTTGGGCCGGTAGTCCCGATCGAACAGGAGGGGAGATCCCCCAATCCAGGAGGCTCCATCGTAAATGCCCCAGAGCGTGACGCGCGTGATGTCCTTTCTGTGCTTGAGAAGGACGGAGAAGATCTCTGCGTACTTCTGCGCGAGTCTTCTTTGGGTTTCGGCGGCGTCGGCATTCGCATCCTGAGTACTCCGCCGGTTGATCCGGCCGATATCGGCACCGCGATACCCGCGGGTCTGCGTACGGATGTCCAACTCGGTAATCATCACCTTGACGCCGGCAGCCGCCAGACTCGTGATGGCGTACTCGAGACCTTCGACGCTTGGATGTTCCAGACTGGCATGCAGTTGAATGCCAACGCCGTCGATACGGACCCCTTTGGACTGGAGGTGCTTGACCAGCGCAACCGCGCCGTCGCACTTGGCCTTCGACGACTCGAGACCATAGTCATTGTAGTACAATTCGGCCTCGGGGTCCGCCTCGGGGGCCCACCGGAAGGCACTCTCGATGAAGTCGTACTGCTTGTCCTCGGCGCCTTCGCCGATGATTTGCAGCCAGGGACTATTCCGTAGCGTGCCGTTCTCATTGAGGGCTTCATTGACCACGTCCCAACCTTTGATACGGCCTTTGTAGCGACCGACAACGGTCATGATGTGGTCTTTCATGCGAGCCAGAAGGACCTCTCGTGTCAGGGCGTTTCCCGACTCGTCGCGAAACAACCACCGCGGAACCTGGCTGTGCCAGACGAGGCAATGGCCGATCGGCGCCATCTCGTTCCGCTCGCAGAATGCCACGAAGCTGTCCGCCACATCCCAAGCGTACCGGCCGGGCCAGGGATTGAGAGACTGCCACTTCATGGCGTTCTCCGCGGTGGCCGTGTTGAAGTGTTTCTCGGCGATGGCGGCCGCCCCGGGGTCGTGTCCCGTTACCACCCTTCGATTCAAGGCCCCACCGATCAGGAAGTGGTCCTTGAACACATCCTTCAACGCAGGCACGTCCTTTTCAGCCGCCGATGCAAGCGCGCCGGCCACAAGGACCGCCAGGCTCACGACCGTCGTTGTTCGCCCTGTTCTCACTGTCTGCTCCGTTGTCCCGTATCTACTCAGCAAAGATCTCAATGCCGTTGATCGCCGGGTTTTCGATGTTCGGCGTAAAGGTAATTCTCAGTGTGCCGTCGGTCACGGCCACCCCCTTGTACTCGCGCTGAATCGCCTTGTACATCCCGCCGGCCTCTTTGAAGATGTCGAAATCCTTCTCCGGCTTCTGTCCCTGGACGGCAAACGAATACACCCGCTGGCCGACGCCGGTGATACCCGTGAAGCACTCGGCAAAATGCAGGCGAACGGTGTACCTGCCGTTGGGAAGATTGAACTCATAGGCGCTCATGCTGTAGCGTTCGGTCCGGAAGATCTGCGGGAACGCGACGTTCGGAACCTCAAACTCCTCGGTCCGTTCGACCGTCATGCCATCCGGCGGGGTCAGCCACGCGCCGGGGGCCTTGACCTCATCGGGCAGCCAGAGGTTGCCATCCTTGTCGGTGTACGGCTGATAGGCCCCACACGCCACACGGATCACCAGCTTGTCCGAGGCCGGAGCCGCCGTAGGTCTGGGACTCGCCGCAGGTGTGGGCAGTTTGGGCGGAGCGGCCTTGAAGAGGTGTTGGGCGAAAAGATACAGGTTGTTGGCCCATTCGGTCGCGTCGTGACCGTTGGAATCCACGTGCCAGATGTGAGGGACATTGTTCTCTTGCAGGTAGTCATGGACACCCCGGCTGATGCGCATCAGGCCATCCTTGTTGCCGCAACCCAGCCATAGAAGCTTGAGTTTCTCCCTGGCGGCCTTGGGATCCGGCACGAGATCGGCAGGGGGCTTGGTGTTGGGAGCCGATGAGAACCCGCCAACCCAGGCGAAAACGTCGAGATGACCGAGGCCGAAGTTCAAGGCCTGGCCGCCGCCCATCGACAGGCCCGCCAGAGCCCGATGCTCACGGTCACCGTAGACAGAATACCGGGCCTCGATGGCGGGAATCACGTCATTGAGCAGGTCGCCCTCAAACGCGGCGAAGGCCGGCGCAGTGGCAAAGACGTTGCCTTCGGCCCGGTCGTTCTTCTGGGCCCGGCCATTGGGCATGACCACGATCATCGGCTCAATCCGGCCGTCGGCCAGCAGGTTGTCGAGGATGTTCTCCGGGCGGCAGAGACGCTGCCATTCCGTCTCATCCCCACCGATACCGTGCAGGAGGTAAAGGACCGGGTATTTGCGGTCGGTCGAATAGCCGGGCGGCGTGTAGACGAGCATCTTTCGACGGGTTCCGACGGTCTTCGAATCATACTCGACCATCGTCAGCTCGCCGTGGGGGACATCCTCACGTCGGGCATTGAACCCGGCGGGCGGATCGGCGAAAGCGGGCTTGTCATCCGGGGCCAATTCTATTGGGGCACCGAATCCGCCTCTGCGGCCACCCGGCGGAGCCAAGTCGCCGCGTTGAGGCCGGGTCGGCTCGGCAGACTCAGTCGGGGAAGCGGCGGCACCCTCGTTGAACAGCAGTGGGGCAAACTCGCGCAGGCTTCGCCGCCAGCTCTGGAACTCGTGGGCCGTGTCCGGCGAGACGTAGAACACGCTGTTGATGCCGGCCTGTTTCAAGGCGTCGGCGTTCGCCCTGGGGTCGCCGCCGAAACCACGACGTCCGCCGCCGAGCTCGCGGCTGCCATAACTGACGAATACCAGCTTGACGTTTTCTTTAAAACCAGGCGTATTGTTGACGTCGTCCAGGGAGATGGATCCGCCGCTGAAGAGGCCGATGTGCGAGAACTTATCGAGATGCCTCAGGGTGATCGACTTCGTCTCCATGCCACCCATGGAGAGACCAGCCATGGCGCGATGAGGCTGGTCGGCTAGCGTGCGGAAATGGGCATCGACATAGGGGATCAACTCGTCGATGAGAACCGTTTGAAAGGGGCCGATATCGAAACTCCTGAGGCCGCCGAACCGGATTTCATTCGTCATGCCGTAGGTCATCACGATGATAAAGGGCCTGGTCTTGCCCTCGGCGATCAGATTGTCCATAATCAGGTTGGCGCGGCCCTGGTTGGTCCAGGCCGTCTCATCCTCGCCCCAGCCATGTTGCAGATACAGCACGGGATAGCGCCGGGTCGGGTCCTGGTCATAGTCAGGCGGGGTGTAGACAAAGGCCCGGCGTGAGGTCTTCGTGCTCTCGGAGGGGAAGAGAATCTGCTGCACTCGGCCATGGGGGACGTCTTTGAGGGCGTAGAAGTCCTGGTCATGAGCGGGGATCTCGATGCCGCTTTCCCAGCGCGTGGAACCGTAGAAGTTCAAAGTGCCGGGATCGTTAAATGTGCCGCCATCGACCGTGAGATGGTAGTAGTGAAAGCCTTCATCCAGCGGCCGGGCCGTGGTGCCGACCCAGGCGCCGTCCTCTGCTTTGGTGAGGGGCGTGCCCCCGCGTCCGCCCAGGCTTACGCTGACGCTTTGGGCCTGCGGCGCCACGATGCGAAAACGGGCATAACCCTGAGAGTTGACCTGCGGGTACGGCTGGCCGGGCTGATTCAGGGTCGAGGGTTTGAAGTCTTCTGCCACCGCAGACGCCTCGGTCTGAGCCAAGCAGAGGCCGCCTGTCATCAGGGTGAACAGCAGAACCATGCAGAACCTGTAGTACATTGTGATATCCTCCTAAATCGTGTCGTTCGTTGTGACGGCGCCCTGACTTGATTCCTTGGCCCATTGGCCCCAAACAAAGGTCACGCCGATTCCATGCGTCTGGCCGACTCCCGTGCTGTTGGCTGGAAGGGGCCATATTGAGGCAAGGCCCTTCTGGCGTTCCGTCGCATCGGCTTGGACCTCGCAGAAACGCTGTCCCATCAATAGAACACCGCTGCCATGCGTCGAATGTGAGATGAAAAACGGAATACCTACAAGGTTTTTCACCCCCGTCCGGAGAATCACCAAGGTATAATCGACGCGGTATTTCTGCTGGCGCAGAAACGTTCATCCGCTGCCGGCAGTCGCGGGCCGGTCCTGATCGGCGTGCACCGGCCCGGCCGACGGATCACCGGGGCCAGAATCGCACGCGTCTCGTTTTTCTGGCGTTTTTCGTCTCTCACTCATGGGATTGTGTCGGTGAATAGTGGGATGGTAACCAGAATCACGCGGATTTGATATGGATCAGGACAAGCGTACCTTAGACTTCCTGAGGCTCTTCGTACGGCATCAGCAGGAGCTTTACGCCTATATTCTGACCCTGGTGCCTCACGTGCACGATGCGGACGATCTGTTCCAGGATGGCATGAAGGTGATGTGGCAGAAGTTCGATCAATTCCAGGCAGGTACGAATTTTGCCGCCTGGGGCACCCAGATCCTGAAATATCTGATTCTCGACTACCGCCGCCGCCTGGCCCGCAGCAAGCACGTCCTGATGGAGGAGTCCTTGTTTGAGGCATTACTGGACCACGTGCCCGCTATTCAAGGCGAGCTGTCTTCGCGGATCGAGGCGCTGCGCGAGTGCCAGAGGCGCCTGAACGAGCGGTCCCGGCGGATTCTCAAGATGCGCTACGAGCGGAATATTCCGGTGGAGAAGATCGCTTCGTACCTGAAGGTCTCCCGTCGCCACGTGTATCACATTCTCGGTCAGATTAACGGCGTCCTGCTGAGGTGCATGCGACGAACCTTGGCGCAAGGAGGGCATGCGATATGAGCAGGCCCGCCTTCGCATCCATGGATGAGCTGTTGCAGCGTTTGCTGGACGGTGCGATTCAGCCGGACGAGATGAAGCGCCTCGAGAAAGCGATGCGTGAGGATGTCCGGGTGCGGGACTACTACGTGGACAGCATGCTGGCGGCCGCCGTGATCCGCCGGTCCAGCCAAGTGACGGGGGAATTGGGGGAGTCGGATCTGATTCAAGCCCTGTCAGGTAGCGTTAGGCGACGTGGTTCCGAGCGCACCATACGACGCCTTTATTGGATGGCGGCAGCGCTGATCTTCGGACTACTCACCGTCACATTGGTAAGCACGGTTCGGCAGGTTGCCCGCGGGCCGGCCGTCGGTACGCTTGCGGGTGCTTATGAGGCCCAGTGGCACAGGGCCCGTCCACGTCTGGGTGAACCCCTGTACGCACGTCCGTACGACCTTCGGGAGGGCGTGGCGAGGTTGGAACTGGCGTCGGGGACGAGCCTTCTGCTCGAAGCGCCTTGTCAGGTCGAGCTGAGCCGTGTGGGCGAAGTGATCCTCAATCGCGGCAGGCTTGTGGTGGCGGCTCCGTCCGGGGCAAACGGGTTTCGGGTGCAAACGCGCACCGCCCTGATCACGGACCTGGGGACGGAATTCGGAGTTGTTGTGCATTCTGACGGAAGCACCGAGGCCCATGTTCTAAGCGGCCGTATCACCATAGCTCTCGATTCGGATCAATCGAACCGCCCGACATCCATGGTCGTGATTGAGGGCCAGGCCGGCCGGGTCGATGCGAGTGGACAGACCCTGCAAGGCGGCCTGGCCGCCCGGCCGGATCTCTTCTTGATCGAACTACCACCGGCCGGTGAACCTGCTGGAGTATCGAGCCGGTTGAACCTGGCGGATGTCGTGGGCCAAGGCAACGGCCGCGGGACCGGCATTCTGAATCGGGGTATCGACCCGGCGACGGGCCAGGTATTCGAGAATCCCGTCACCCGGATCCGGCGGGCTCGACAGAACCAGTTCCAGCCGACACCGCAATGGCCCGGCGTTGATGGCGTATTCGTTCCTAATGGGGCCGCCAGTCCGGTCGTAATCAGTTCCACCGGCCTGACGTTCGCCGAGTGTCCCGATACCCTGGGAAGCTACTATGGCGGCCCGGCCAACAGCGGTGAGATCTATGACATTCCAGGCAAACAGGTCTATGTGGCCCGGCTCAATGGCATCCGTTACGGGACCTCGAGACATCCGGCCCTGAGCCTCCATCCCAACGCCGGAATCACCTTCGATCTGGACCAGATTCGCCAGGACCATCCGAATGTGCAGATCGAGCGGTTTACCGCTGTGTGCGGCATGCCCAAAGATCTGCCTCAGACGCCGTTCAGTTCCGCCGATGTCTGGATCCTTCTGGATGGCGTCGTTCATCTTCACCTCCACTATCCCGTGGATCGCTACGTGATTGAAGGCATCGACGTATCGATTCCCTCGCGGGCGCGGTTCCTCACGTTGGTGGCCACCTGCACCGGGCGCGCGGACTACTCCTGGATCTTCTTCGGCGATCCCTTCCTGGGGCCGGCCGGGACCGTGCAGACCGGCCCGCTGGCGGGGCAGCGCCGCGTGTTTGCCGATCCGGGTGGTTCCGGCGGGGCTGTCCTGAGTCGGGGCGGGTTCAGCGGTGCCGACATTGTGGGTGGGCCCTTCCGGGCACACAGACGTTCACTTTTTGGGAGCACAAGATGACGGGCACACGTTCAATACGTCTCGCGTTGATTCTGGTCCTGGCCGGCGGTGTGGCGATAGCGCAGCCGCCTGTGGAACCGCTGAGTCTGTGGTATCGCCAGCCGGCCGAGAGGTGGGTTGAGGCCTTGCCGGTGGGCAATGGGCGGCTCGGTGCGATGGTCTTCGGTGGCGTGGCGGAGGAGCGGATCCAACTGAATGAAGACACGCTCTGGGCCGGTGGACCGTACGACCCGGCGAACCCCGATGCGCTGGAGGCATTGCCGGAGGTGCGGGAGCTGATCTTCGCCGGTCGATATCGGGAGGCACACAATCTCGTTGGCCGGAGGATGATGGCCAAGCCCCTGACCCAAATGCCGTATCAGTGCGTAGGAGACCTGCTGTTGCAGTTTCCCAACGCCGAGGGGGTGACGGAGTACCGGCGAGATCTCAACCTGAATACGGCCGTGGCGACCGTCGCCTATACGATCGACGGCGTGCACTACACGCGAGAGGTCTTCTCCAGTCCCGTGGACCAGGTCATCGTGATTCGCCTGAAGGCCGACAAGCCGGGGAAAATCGCGTTTACAGCCCGCATGCGAACACCGCAGAAGGCGCAGGTGCGCGTGGAGCCCCCCGGTACCCTGGTCATGGAGGGTGTCAATGGGGGCGCTGCCGGCGTGGCCGGCGCCCTCAGGTACCAGGCCCGGGTCGCCGTCTCGGCTTCGGGCGGACGGGTCGTTGCGGGCGAGGGGCAAATCGCCGTCACCGGTGCGGATTCGGCGCTGCTGCTCATTGCGGCGGCAACCAGTTACAGGAGCTATAGCGACGTGACCGGCAACCCGGAGGCGCTGACCAAAAGCGCCATCGACAAGGCGGCGGCGAAGTCCTTCGACGCGATGCTCACGGACCACGTGGCGGCTCACCAAGAGCTGTTTCGACGAGTCACGCTTGACCTTGGGACGACCCCTGCCGCCCAGCGTCCGACGGATGAACGGATCCGTGATTCCAACAAGGCAAGCGATCCGCAACTGGCGGCCCTCTACTTTCAGTTCGGCCGATATCTGCTGATCAGCAGTTCGCGACCGGGCTGTCAGCCCGCGAATCTCCAGGGGCTCTGGAACGACAGCATGAATCCCCCCTGGCAAAGCAAGTACACGATCAACATCAACACGGAGATGAACTACTGGCCGGCCGAGCCGACGAACCTGGCCGAATGCGTCGAGCCGCTGGTGGCGATGGTGATGGATCTGACCCAGACCGGCGCGCGCACAGCCAAGGTCTGCTACGGGGCCGAGGGGTGGGTCACACATCACAACACCGATCTGTGGCGGGCCTCCGCTCCGATCGACGGTCCTCAGTGGGGCATGTGGCCGACAGGGGGGGCCTGGTTGTGTCTTCACCTCTGGGACCACTACGATTACTCCCGTGATAAGGGGTACCTCGCCAGGGTGTATCCGGCGATGAAGGGAGCAGCTCAGTTCTTCCTCGACACGCTGGTCGAAGAGCCTGACCATCAGTGGCTGGTGACGTGCCCATCGCTTTCGCCGGAGAACGGCCATCCCTTCGGCACGAGCATCTGCGCCGGGCCCACGATGGACATGCAGATCCTGCGGGACTTGTTCACCCACTGCATCCGCGCGGCGGAGATTCTGGGCGTCGATGAGGATTTCCGAGAGAAGGCGGCGGCGGCACGCGAGCGTCTGGCCCCGAACCAGATCGGCGCCGCCGGACACCTCCAGGAATGGCTGGAGGATTGGGACATGCGGGCGCCGGAGCGGCATCACCGCCACGTCTCACACCTGTACGGCCTGCATCCCAGCGATCAGATTCACGTGCGGACCACGCCCGACCTGGCGGCTGCGGCGCGCAAGAGCCTGGAGATCCGGGGCGATGAGGCCACCGGCTGGGGCATCGGCTGGCGTCTGAACCTGTGGGCGCGCCTGCATGATGGCGAACATGCCTATAAAATCCTCACGATGCTGTTGCGGCCCGAGCGGACCTATCCGAATATGTTCGATGCCCATCCCCCGTTTCAGATCGATGGGAACTTCGGCGGTACCTCCGGCATCGCGGAGATGCTCCTGCAAAGCTGTGCGGGTGAGATCGAACTGCTGCCCGCCTTGCCCAAGGCGTGGCCGAACGGCTTGGTGACGGGCCTTCGCGCCCGCGGCGGGTTCGAGGTGGATGTCCGGTGGGAAGAGGGAAAGCTCGTCCATGCGACCGTGCGTTCGCGGGCGGGCGGATCCTGCCGGCTTCGTTATGGCGACATCACGCGCGATCTGAACCTGGCCAAGGGCCAGAGTGCTCAATGGAACGGAATTCGGTGACGAAAGCTCGCCGGCATGTTTGAGGCTATTCTCCGGGAAAGGTGTGTACGATGAACTCTGCGAAGAAACGATTCACCCGTTTCATCACCATCATGGTGGCCGCTGTCGGGGTCTTGTGTGCCTCCGGGGCAACCGCTGACTGGAAGGACGAGGCCAACGCACGCATTGCGCGTCTCCGCCAGCGCGACGTGCACGTGCGCATCGTGGACGAGCAGGGCGGTCCCGTGGCCCACGTCTCGGTCAGCATTCACCAGGTCCGTCAGGCCTTCCCGTTCGGAGCCGCCATGAGTCGAACCCTGCTGCGCAGCGAACGATACGCCGAGTTCTTCAAGTCGCACTTCAATTGGGCGGTCTTCGGCAATGAGTCCAAGTGGTATTCCAATGAACGCATTCAGGGCCGGGAGGATTACCGCGATGCCGACGCCATGCTTGCCTGGTGTGAAGCGAACGACATCCCGGTGCGGGGTCACTGCATCTTCTGGGAGCCGGAGAGATGGCAGCCGAGGTGGGTCCGTGATCTCTCAGGCGACCCCTTGCGCCAGGCCGTCGAACGCCGCCTGACCAGTGCGGTGACACACTTTCGTGGCCGGTTCGTCCATTGGGACGTGAACAACGAAATGCTGCACGGCTCCTTCTTCAAGGACGGCCTGGGCGAGTCGATCTGGCCCTGGATGTTCAAACGCACCCATGAACTGGATCCCGAGGCCAGGCTCTTCGTCAACGACTTCAACATCCTCTCCGTCGACCAGAACTTTGAGGAGGTGCAAACGGACGAGTACGTGGCCGCCGTTGGCCGCCTGATCGAGCAGGGAGCGCCGATCCATGGCGTGGGAATCCAGGGCCACATCTGGCGTGAGGACATCGTGGCCAACCCCGGCGTTTTGAACGAACGACTGGACAAGGTGGCGGCCCTGAATCTGCCGATCTGGATCACGGAGTTCGACGTGGCCGACGAGGACCAGACAAGTTGCGCCGACAAGCTGGAGTGCGTCTATCGTATGGCCTACAGCCATCCGGCGGTCGAAGGCATCATGATGTGGGTCTTCTGGGCGGGCGATTCGTGGCGCGGCCCCAACGCGGGCCTGGCGCATCGCGACTGGACGCTCAACGAGGCCGGCAAACGCTACGAGGCGTTGATGGATGAATGGTCCACTGAGATCACCGGTAGGGCCAATGGAGACGGGGGTCTGTCGTTCCGCGGTTTCCATGGCGATTACGAGGCCAAGGCGACATACACCGACGGCACACAGGCACGCGCCACCTTTTCGATTGAGAAGGGCCGAGACCTGCAAGAGGTGCGAATACAACTGAAAAGCACATCAACCGCCGCCGCAGAACCTCCGTCCGACGCGACATCGATGACACGGACGAACGCCGGCCCGACGCTGTTTCCAACGCCGCTCAAATGGACATCCAGTGGTGTCCTCGTCAGTCCCGTCTCCGACGAAACGCACGACATCGTATCGGTCAAAGACCCGACGATTGTCCGTTACAATGACCGCTGGCACATCTATGCAACCGTCTTCTCCAACTCCGCGAGAACCTGGAGTATGGTCTACCTGAACTTCAAGGATTTTTCCGATGCCCCGAAAGCCAAGCTCCACTTCGTGGATGTGAATCCAGGCCTGAGAGGCTATCACTGCGCACCGCACTTGTTCTATTTCCGCCCGCACAAGAAATGGTACCTGGTCTTCCAGTCACAACAACCGCAGTATTGCACCACGGACGATATCACAAGGCCGGAAACCTGGACGGCCCCGCGGAACTTCTATCCCAGAATGCCGTCCGGCGCCCCGAGGCTGCCGATTGATTACCACGTCATCTGTGACGATACCCACGCCTATCTGTTTTTCACCGGAGACAACGGATGCTTCTATCGCAGTCGGACGAAAATCGAGGATTTCCCCCATGGGTTCGGCGACATCGAGGTGGCCATCCAGGACCATCGAGACAACCTGTTTGAAGGGAGTATGACCTACAAAATCAAGGGGACCGATACCTATCTGACGATCATCGAGGCCTTGAGCCCGGCACGTTATTACCGCGCCTGGGTGTCCCAGGATCTCAACGGAGAATGGACCCCTGTACCGGGCGCCGACTCGTGGCAGACGCCGTTTGCCGGGATCAACAATGTGACCTTCGAAGATGGGGTAACGCCCTGGACCCGGGACATCAGCCACGGAGAGCTGATTCGCGAGGGATATGATGAAACGCCGACCGTGGACCTCAACAACCTGCGGTTCCTTTACCAGGGCCGCGATCCATCGATCAACGCCCGCTACGACCAGTTGCCGTATCGACTCGGGCTGCTGACACTGGACCGTTCCCACCCGGAGGATTGATCTCATGATTGGCGTTTCGAAAGCGACCCTGGTGGTGCCATTGGCCGTTGTGATGGTCTCTTCCACCTTCGCTGCTTCCGCGCCTTTTGCGGTGTCGCCCGAGCAGCCGGTGGAGCTTTTCCCGTTAGAAGACGTGCGATTGCTGGAGGGTCCTTTTCTTGAGGCAGTGAAGACCAACCGTGAATACCTGCTGGCTCACGATCCCGATCGATTGCTTGCGCCGTTCCGGCGCGAGGCGGGGATGGAGTCCAAGGCGCGGCCGTACGGCAACTGGGAGAGCAGTGGACTCGACGGACATACCGCCGGACACTACCTTTCCGCACTCTCGCTGATGATTGCCTCAGGCGCCGATATGGATGGCGAGTTGCGTCGTCGCCTTGACTACATGGTCGGTGAACTTGCCCACGTCCAAGAGGCCAACGGCAACGGTTATCTGGGGGGCATCCCAGGCAGCCGAGACTACTGGAAACGTATCGGTGAGGGTGACGTTGCGCTCATATGGAAGAAGTGGGCTCCCTGGTATAACCTTCACAAGATGTACGCCGGGCTACGAGACGCGTACCTTCACGCCGGCAACAAAGAGGCTCTGGATCTGCTCGTCGGTTACGGCGACTGGTGCGCAAGGCTTGCGTCGGGCCTCAGCGACGCACAGATGCAGCAGATGCTCAGTAATGAGCACGGCGGCATGAATGAGGTGTTGGCGGATATCTATGCGATTACCGGGAATGAGAAGGACATTGAGTTGGCCAGACGCTTCAATCACCGGGCGGTTTTCGAGCCCCTGGAGAATCACCAGGACAGGCTCACCGGTCTGCACGCGAACACCCAGATTCCCAAGATCGTCGGCATGGAACGTATCGCGGCCTTGCTCAACGATGAAGCATTGCACACCGGCGCCCAGTTCTTCTGGGAAACCGTGACGCAGCACCGCAGCCTGGTCTTTGGTGGCAACAGTGTCAGCGAGCATTTCAACGATCCCAAGGACTTCAGCGGTGTAATCCAGCATCGAGAGGGACCCGAGACGTGCAATACCTACAACATGCTCAGGCTTACGCGGCAACTCTTCACGGCGGAACCCAGGGCAGCCTACGCCGACTACTATGAGCGCGCCCTTTACAATCATATTCTGGCGTCCATCCATTTCGAGAGGCCCGGGTACGTCTATTTCACACCCGCCCGTCCGGACCACTATCGGGTCTATTCACAACCTGAGCAGTGCTTCTGGTGCTGCGTCGGTACGGGGATGGAGAATCCCGGACGGTATGGTGAGTTCATCTATGCCCGCGCCAAGGATGGACTGTATGTGAATCTCTTTATTCCCTCGGAGATTTCGTCACCTGATGATGGACTGGTCCTGAAACAGCAGACCCGATTCCCGGAGGAGGCGAGCACGCAACTTCATCTTCAACTCCGGCAGCCGACCGCATTCACGCTGCATGTTCGCCATCCCGCCTGGGTCAAGGCGGGCGACTTCGCGGTCCAAGTCAACGGCCGATCCATCGACGTCGAGTCAACCCCATCTTCCTACGCGGCTGTTCGACGGGAATGGAAAAACGGCGATACGGTCGAAGTGGAGCTGCCGATGCACACACGTGTGGAGCGGTTGCCCGACGGCTCCAATTGGGCGGCCATCCTGCATGGCCCGATCGTCCTGGCAAAACCCGCCGGCACTGAGAACATGGATGGCTTGTTCGCTGACGATGGCCGCATGGCCCATGTGGCGCAGGGTCCGATGGTTCCGCTCGACAAGGTCCCGGTTCTGCTGGCAACGGAGGAGGAAGTGCCCGGACATGTGGTTCCTGATCCTGCCGCCGGGCCTCTGCACTTCCGTATCGTGAACGTGGTCGAGCCGGCTGAGCCCGAGGGAGTGCCCCTGATGCCGTTCTTCCGACTGCACGAACGACGCTACCAAATGTACTGGGAACTCACGGATGCTGAACAGGTTAAGGCGAGAAAAGAGAAACTTGCCGCCGAGGAGCGCGCCCGTGCAGCGTACGAGGCGGCGACACTTGATTCGGTTGCAGTAGGCGAACAGCAGCCGGAGGTGGAGCATGACCTCAAAGGGGAAGGGATGGCGTCGGGTATGCACAACGGCCGGCGCTGGCGTCACGGCGCCTGGATTCAGTATCGACTGGACCCGCGGGAAGCGGGGCAGGCAACTCTTTCCGTAACGTATTCGGGTGACGACCGCGGTCGGGAATTCGACATCTCAGTGAACGGCACGGTCATCGCTACCCAGAGGCTGACCGGCGAGAAACCGAATGGCTTCGTTGAGAAACGCTATCCGATTCCCTTCGAGATCCTTCAAGCCGCTGGTGACGGCCGACTCACAGTTCGGTTCACCGCAAGACGATGGCTTGCTGGAGGACTTTACGATGTGCGTCTGCTCAGACCTGATGCTCCCGAACTTCCTGCTTCCAACTGAGAAAACGGTGCACATCACGTGCCAGCAGAAAGGGATTCGTTGTGAAATGCCGTCCCTATCGATCACGCCCGGGCAGGATGAAGCAAGTCGGTGACTGCTTCCTCGTCGGGGCTTTGTACCTGGCCGTCTCAACGGCTTGCGCCAGTTCAGTCGAACTCACGATCCAGGCTGCAGGACCGGGTAAACCGATCAGTCCGGACCTCGTGGGCGTCTTCTTTGAAGACCTCAACTACGCCGCGGACGGCGGCCTCTACGCCGAGCTTGTTCAGAATCGTTCCTTCGAGTACAGCGCCGTCGAACAGAGTCATTGGGGGCCGTTCTTCTCCTGGGACCTGCGGAAACTGGGAGGCGGCGACGGTTCTTTGGGACTGGCCAACGTGCGTCCGATCCACCCGAACAACCCGCACTACGCCCTTCTGACGGTAGCCCGACCCGGGGACGGGGTGGGCATTGCCAATGGAGGATTCGACGGGATTCCCCTCCAGGCGGGCGCAACCTACGAGGCGTCCTTCTGGGCCTATCAGCCGTTCATGAACGCCAAATGGGGCCCCAACAACTCGATCGAAGGCCGCCCCATGCCCGTGACGCTGCGACTGGAGGGCAGGGACGGTCAGATGCTGGCCGAAGCCGAGGTCGAGGTCGTCGGCCGTGCCTGGAAACGTTACAGCGTCAGACTCACGCCGTCCGAAACGGAGAAGCAGGCGCAACTGGTCCTGCTGGCCCGCGACCGGGGTGGTCTGGCTCTGGACATGGTCTCGCTCTTTCCGCAGGACACCTTCATGGGGCGCCCCAACGGCCTTCGCAAGGACCTGGCCCAGGCCATCGCCGATATCAAGCCGAAGTTCGTGCGTTTCCCCGGCGGCTGCCTGGTGCACGGCGGCGGGATTCACCACTACTACGACTGGAAGGATACCATCGGCCCGGTGGAACAGCGGGTCGGGCAGCGCAATCTCTGGGGTTATCACCAGACCATGGGACTGGGCTACTTCGAGTACTTTCAGTTCTGTGAGGATATCGGAGCCATGCCGCTTCCCGTCGTCGCCGCCGGCGTCTGCTGCCAGCATGGCGGCGACACGCCCGGCCAGGGGCAGGAGGGCCTGCCGATGGAGGAAATGCCGGCGTATGTCCAGGATGTGCTCGATCTGATCGAGTGGGTCAACGGGCCGGCGACATCGGAATGGGGAGCGAAAAGGGCGGCCGCCGGCCATCCGGAGCCTTTCGGGTTGAAGTACATCGGCGTGGGAAATGAGGATGCCATCACGCCTGTCTTTAAGGAACGTTTCAGGATGATCCATGAGGTAATCCGCAAGGAGCATCCTGAAATCACCGTGATCGGAACGGTAGGTCCATTTGCCGGCGGGCAAGACTACGACAACGGCTGGGCCTTTGCCCGAGAACTTGAACTCCAGATGGTCGATGAGCACTACTACGTCAGCCCGGGGTGGTTCTGGGATCATCGTGAGCGGTACGATGCCTACGATCGCAAGGACTCGAAGGTCTACGTCGGCGAGTATGCGGCCCATGATCGAGGGCGGCGCAACACCCTGCGGTCCGCTCTGGCCGAGGCGGCGGGCCTGACAAGCTTTGAACGCAACGGTGATGTTGTTCGGTTCGCATCCTATGCGCCGCTCCTGGCGCGCCGCGGCCACACGCAGTGGACGCCGGACATGATCTACTTCGACAGCACGAATGTGTACCTGACGGCCAATTATTTCGTCCAGCAACTATTCGGACAGAACAGCGGCGACCGTTTTCTTGAGATGGAGTTGGACGCTTCCGATGATATGAGGCTGGCTGCTTCCTCGGTGCTCGATTCCAGCACCGGAGACCGAATTGTCAAGATCGTCAACGGCGCCGATGAAAGCGTGGAAATAAACATCCGATTACTCGGCTTCGTAGCGGGTGCCCCGAGGAAGGCCACGAAGACGGTACTCACCGGTCCCGATGCCGATGCCGTGAACGAGGATGGAAAGCCCCTCGTGGTCAAGCCGGAGCACTCAACGGAGACCATCAAGCCGGTTTTCACGTACACAGTGCCGGCCAACTCGCTGACCGTTATTCGCATTACTCGATAGAAGTAGGGAGATTGCCATGAAGACGTTTCGACTGCATGTGCTCATATGGACGGCTGTGATTCTCTTTGCCGCTATCCCCGCCCAAGCGGAATCGACGACGAACCCGATCCTCTGGGCCGATGTCCCCGATGTCGCGGCCATCCGCGTGGGCGACACGTACTATATGAGCAGCACGACCATGCACATGAGTCCCGGTCTGCCCCTCATGAAGTCCAAGGACCTGGTCAACTGGGAACTCATCGGCTACGCCTACGACACCCTGGCGGACAACGAGGCCCTGCGGCTGGAAAACGGCCAAAACGCCTACGGCCGGGGCTCCTGGGCCAGCAGTTTGCGCTACCATGACGGCGCCTTTTACGTATCGACCTTTTCCAGCACCAGTGGCCGCACCCACATCTACACAACCGCCGATATTGAGAAGGGCGACTGGAAGGAGATCTCATTCGCCCCCTCGCTGCATGACCATTCGCTTTTTTTCGATGACGACGGGCGGGTCTATATGCTCTACGGCGTCGGCGACCTCCGACTCGTGGAACTGGAACCGGATCTGTCGGGCATCAAGGCGGGTGGCTTCAACGAAGTGGTGATCCGCAATGTCATTGGTATAGCAGGCCGTAGCGCCGGTCTTCGAGGTGAGGGTTCGCAATTGCGCAAGATCAATGGCAAGTACTATGTCATGAATATCATATGGCCTCGGGGTGATATGCGTACGCAGGTCATTCATCGGGCCGACAGGATCACAGGTCCTTATGAAGGGAGGGTGATCCTTCGTGACCAGGGGGTCGCCCAGGGTTGTCTGATCGACACGCCGGACGGCAAGTGGTACGCCTTGTTGTTCCAGGATAACGGATCGGTCGGCCGCAGTCCCTGGTTGGTGCCGGTGAAATGGGAGGATGGCTGGCCGGTGTTGGGTGTCGATGGCAAGGCGCCCAGGACGCTCGATATTGATGACACCGAGAAGGGGCTTGGCAATATCGTGACCTCGGATGAGTTTGACCGAGAGCCCGGAGAGCCTTTGCCTCTGGCGTGGCAGTGGAACCACAACCCCGACAACCGGCACTGGTCGATCGGCGAACGCCGCGGCTACCTGCGGCTGACCACCGGGCGGGTGGACCAAGAGGTCCTCCAGGCCCGTAACACGCTCACCCAGCGCACCTTCGGCCCGGTCAGCTCCGCGTCGACGAGGATCGAGGTCGGCGGCATGAAGGACGGCGACTGCGCCGGCCTGATCGCCCTGCAAAGGAAATACGGTTTTGTCGGCGTCAGGATGGAAGGCGGCCACAAATCCATTGTCATGGTGAGTGCCCAGTCCAATCGGCCAGAGGAGATCGAGGCCGTTCCTCTCACGCAGCCAGCGGTGTATCTCAAGATCGACTGCGACTTCAGGAACCGCACCGATAAGGCCTGCTTCTACTACAGCCTCGACGGCCAAACATGGACGAAGATCGGCGAAACCCTCCAGATGGCCTACACCCTGCCGCACTTCATGGGTTATCGCTTCGGCCTCTTCAATTTCGCCACCGAAGCCCCCGGCGGATACGCCGATTTCGACTACTTCCGCGTGAGCGATGAGATCAGTGCCGAATAGCCCTATCACGGAGCCCTTGGTTCCTTGTTGAGGTTCTATCGCCGTAAACGGGTGGGCGATTCTCGCGGGGCGGCCTGACCTCCGATGCCGGTCTGCTGCGAAGTTCCCCGGTGGGAGGTTCCTGCGCAGGGACGGCGAGGAGGCCGGGTGGGTAAACTGCTCCTCCGCGGCACCGGGGGACCGGCCCTCGTTAATCGTCCTGCTCACAGAGATGGTACACGCCCACCGTGGTGGCCGACGCCTCATCGCGAAAGGCCTTCACGCGGATCTCGCGATGGCCGGGTTCGGTCAACGCAATGGGCTTTGCGTACAGCGGTGACTCGGCCGTGGGCTCTGAACCGTCCAGGGTGTATCGTAACGCCACCGCCTGATCCGGCGACACGACTGTGACGTGAAGAGGAACGCGATAGAAACCTTCCTTGCCGACCGGTTTGGCGTCGGTGGTCAGAATGGGCAGACCCGAATCCCCCGGCGGCAACCATTGACAGACGCCCGGCTTCCAGGGATCGCCTCGATAGATCAGGCCGACATGACAGGGTCTGGCGAGTTTCATGGGCTGGACCAGCACTTGTTCCCAAGTTCTGCCGTCGGAGGACACATACCCGGCAACTAGATCGTCGCGGCAGACCAGCCTGAGATACTCGCCCTTGGAGGAACTGCCGGCCTCCCGTTCATAGGCCGTGGTGGGTTTGGATCGCTCGTTGGATTTGACGACGCCCAGAATACTCCCCTCGAAAGACCCCAGTCCCACGCGCGGCGAGAAATCATCCAGGGTTGAACTGGCCATGAGGGCCAGATCCGCTCCCGGACTCACGTCGAAGCCATGGCAGACGAGATCGGCGGTTTCGCGAATCGGTTGAAACACAAAGGTCCCCTCCACGCGACCGACCTGGCCAGCCAGGCGTTGCTTGCCAAACGTGAAGGTGTTTTCGTCGCTGACGACCGTGGCCGCACTCTCAACAGGTCCCAGGACGGTCAAGGCCCACCCGTCAGGCAAGGAATCCGGTTCTTCGGCCACCAGTAACTTGATCTGCCGGCTGGCGTATCCGCCGGTTCCATCCGAGAAGATGAAGTGCAGGCGGTAGACGCTCGCGGCATCTTGCGCGGGTATCGTCGCTCTGAAGAGGTCGCCGTCGATCTCGCCTATCTCCCCGGACCAGCGATAAAGGGAGACCGGGAAGCCTTCCGGATCGCGAGCCTTCAGCGGGATGGATACCGTCTGGCCGGGGCGGCACCGCAGGGCGTCCCCGACCAGGCCGAGGTCTACGTGGGGACGCCGATTCACCGTGGCCGGCAGGCGCTTCAATCCTTGCGCCTCGATCTGCCGGCGAATCTCGGCCGACAGCCCGCCCGTGGGGAAGTGGTCGTCGGCCTCGTTCTCTTCGGGCCAGTAGAAATTGACGAAGACCGGGTTGCTGGGCACAGGCAGGCCGTTGTCGGCGGTGCAGATGATCGGAATGCGCCCCTTGGGCAACATCGGATCGTGGGTAAGCCGTATGAGAAACACCCCGCGCTCTTGCTCTCTGATGAGAACATGCTTCTGGTGGGGATACAGGGCCTGGCATTTGAACGTGAGTTCTCGGCCTTGCAGATCGTAGCTTCCGTTCAGGTTGATCCGCGCCTCCAGTGTTTCATCCCGGCCTCCCCATATTCGTATGTTGGTCAGAGAGACGCACTTGACCCGCTGGGCCAGGCTTGCCCGGTCGACGATGGCTTGGTCTGGCTTCGTGACGGCAACGTGCTCCAGCGTGGCGACAGCCACGGGGGGCGCTGCGCCCAGCCCGCGCGCCAGGTCCATCATATTCTGGAGGTGGCGTTGCTCGTCGTAGCCGTGATAGTAGGCATTGGCCGGGCAGTAATGCACGTGGGACGGCGTTCCATGGGAGCTGTAGGCGGGCCGATGGCGCAGTTCATGCTCAAAGGGCAAGGGATGACCTTGGTCATCCGTGTAAGGCAGGGCGGCCTTGAAGATCGTCAGCAGGGCGATGGCGTAGGCCCCATGCTTTTTCAGGAGGTTCTTGGTGGTCCGGGGCATGCACGCCCCGGCCACCATCATCTTGTACAGGGCGTGCACCTCGCTGCCGGACTGACCCACCGTTTGCAGGGAATGGGCAAACAGCCCGTCATAGAAATCGGTGACTTTCTCCGCGTCCATGTCCTTGTAGGACACGTGTGCGGGGGTGGCCCGGACACAGTTGGCAAAGAAGAAGTGGCGCTCCGTATTGAGGTTGTTAAAGACATCGTCCACGATGGCACGCCCCCGGTCGGCATAGGACTGACTGGTGAAATTCACCCCCAGTTGGAGCAAGGTCTGCACGTCCTGTTCCGTCCGCATCGCTCCGGCATCGATGAACTGGTTCTTGAGAGCGCCCATTCGCGTGTGATGATCATCCAGGCTCATGTAGACGTCGTCCCAGAAACCCGCCAGCGGGCTGTTGCCCAGGCGCTCCAGTGTCAGCTCGCCGGAGCCTTTTCTCAGGCCCAGTATGGGGTAGGTCCGCGACTCCACGGGGGGCGGCTCAAACGTGCCCTTGATGTGGGGCTTGTCAAGGGTCACGGGCGAGGGGTCGACAGCCCAGAGCTTCCAGGCGGGTTTGGCGTGGTAGGGATTCATGATCGTCCGCGGCACGCCCTCCGGCAGCGGCAACAGCCCGCTTAGAACTCGGTTCACCTCAGCCTGCTGAGGCGGGGTCTCTTGACCGGCTTGCAGTCCGGCACGCATGGCCAAACCCGCGGTCACGATCCACAAAATAGACCTGAATATGCTGCAATTCATCGCATGTCTCGCTCAGGTGTCTCAGCCTGCTGCAACACGGCTAACTCATATATATCTATAGGTTTTTGGGTCATTACTGGCACTACAGGGTGACGACTGCCGGATTCTTCGGCACATCCGCTCGATCCGGATACCCTGACGTGGCAACTCCCATCACTGTGCACTATACCATGAATCGGGGACCCGTGCACCGGATGGATCGCTGTGGTGCGAGACGCGCCGAGTTCAGCGGTACAACGCCCAGTTCAATCCATTTGGTCGAAAGGCCGTACCTGCTTGTAGATGCCGAGTATGGACCGCCAGTGGCCTGCGAGGTTACTGCGGCTTCGGCCAGCGACCTGCCCACGTGCAAGCAGCGGCTCCAGGAGTTGGCTGCCCATCGCCCCGCGACGTGGCTGCCCCGGGCCGTGCGCCCGCAGTATCTCTCAACACGGCCGGCGACCGATGATCACGTTCGACGGGCGGGCTACTGGGCCGTGCTCGCCGGTGCATTCGGACATACATACGGGCACAACAGCATCTGGCAGATGTATGCGTCCGGACACAAGGGCGTGCTCGAACCCACCCTGTACCGGCACGAGACGCCCCACGCGCCCAGCGCGCAGCAGATGGGCTACCTGCGAAGGCTCATGGAGAGCCGACCTGAAGGGCGGGGCCGATAGCCCGGAGAACTTCCTGGGGTACTGGGAATTCGACCAGACCTACGATCTGGGGGGCGTCAGCACGCCGAATCTGATCGACGGACTGCATCGTTTTGAACCCCACGTGGACGATTGACGTCCCGGCGATCCGACCTGGGCCGACGGAAAAGGCAAAGGCATCACCGGGGCGCTGAACTACCTGTCCAGCCAGGGCGTGAACAGCGTCTACTTCCTCACCTACAACGTGGACGGCGGCGACGGCCGCGACACCTGGATGTGGACGGCACCGGATGAACGTTGGCGGTTCGATGTGTCCAAGCTGGAGCAGTGGGAGATCGCCGGCTCGCTTCGGATGGCCCCGGCCTGTGTTGTGGCCAAAGGGGGGATTACGTCCAGCGATATCGCCACCGAGGCTCTGGGCGTCGTGCGGGCCCGGGTACTGGGCCAGATCCTGCCGGGCGTGCCGGTCTGGGCGACCGTATGGGATTCCTCGGCACGGACAAGGCCGGACTTCTCTGATTCGTCGGCAGCTTCGCATTGGCCACGTTTGGCGTGGACGTGACCCTCAGCCCAAGCCGGGCCTTCTGCAACGATATCGGTGGTGGTCATTCCGGAGCCGTCTCGGTCTCCATGAACATGGTCGGCAACATTGGCGCCCCCCTGGCGGGCCTGCCCCACCATCGTGATTGGGTGGCCCGAAGAATTGTTCATGCGGCCGAACTGGCCGTCCAGTACCGAGCGAGCACAATCGCCGTCAGCGGCGCTGCAGGACAACAAGCCCGTATGTGCGTGTACCTGCGTAGAGCCCGGCAAGTCTCCACGTAGAACAACGCCGCCGCACATATAGCGCGTGCACCGACAATGATGACGATCACGCACAATCTCGCCTTCAACGTGCGCCATGCGATCAGTCGCCGGCAAAACCGCAACTACACAGAGCAGGTTACCCCACGCCTGGATCCCAGCGTGCGGCATTACCGCACGCGGCACCTACCTCCGATCATGGCGTCAAACGGCGGATCACGCCAACGGCGTAAGATGCCGGCGGGAGCAATCAGCCGAGGTTGGTTGATATAGCTTGAATACAGGCTGGTGGTCGCATCAGGGCGCAGCTTCCTGTGCGATAAAGAGTTATGGGATGGTTGACCTGTCCCATGCGTCATCACGCACAGGGTCCACACTGAAGCTGACCCACCTCTCAGAACACCCCTAACAGTGCGTTGAAAAACGTACGGCCCACAGAAACGGGCCCTTTTTGTCATTCCCGCGAAAGTCGACGACG
>NPIE01004554.1_pt2 | contig 58258 bp, 65 predicted proteins | sample 8637661 | NCBI WGS metagenome assembly NPIE01 (sample SAMN07420842, study PRJNA396082) | bioreactor metagenome | isolation source: sample BA12 brine-fed electro-methanogenic bioreactor BA | place: Japan: Kochi | collected 2016-12-09 | reverse complement strand
CACCTATCGGGCTCTTTTCTTTTGTGTATTGAAAAAAAGATTTAACTTTGATACTCTAATATTATTAAGCCCGGGTGGCGGAATTGGCTTACGCGTACGACTCAAAATCGTATAGGATTACTCCTGTGTGGGTTCGAGTCCCACCCCGGGCACTATGGAGGAATTAAACAAATACATCAAAAGTCAATTGAGTTTTGGCGTTGACCAAGAAACTATTAAAACAAAGCTTGTCGATAATGGTTGGGAATCAAGCACCGTAGAGTCGGCAATTGGTTATTGTACTGGGGCTAAGAAACAATCTCTCCTAACAAAGAATATTGTTATTGGCATTTTAGCTGTTGTTCTTATTTTGATTAGTGTTGGTGGGGTATATGGATATTTCTTTTATACCAAATCGCCCGAAGTTGTATTATTAAAAGCTATTCAGAATATGAAGAGTATGCAGTCTTTTAATCACAAGGGCGAGTTTTTGCTCGATCTTAATTTTCGAGATGAACTTTTTGGCTCTATTGATGAGGAGGTTATGATTAATTTTAAGGGAAGCACGGATAGAGAAGACAAGTTAAATGCAATAGACTTTACCATTAATGGAAATTCGGAAGTTGATGGCCTAGAAGTTAGTTTAAAATCAGCCGATAATTTTTTATATGCAAAAATAGTTGATGCTCCCGAGATTATTCTAACAGAAGCCCCATTTTTGATTGGTCAGTGGTTAGGGATGGATACCGGTGAGGCGTTTAAAATGGCAGAGATTGACGAGCCCAAAATATCCGAAGATGAGCTTGTTAGTTTGTTCTTAAAACATCGAGATAATTTTTTGATTATAACTGAGTCGTCACTAACAACCGATAGTTTTTATATATACAATATCAATATTGATAGAGCTGGTTTTTTAGAATTTGTTAAGGATGTTGATCGCTTAACCGAGGAAGATCTGGATGTTGTTAAGATAGAAGGTTTTGTAAAAGCGATTGATGATATTGATTTAGAAGTTTGGATTAGCAAAGAAGATTTAATGTTTACTAAATTTGTATCTAATTTTCATATCAAAGATAATATTGGAGAGCTTAAGCTGTTCTTATCTATCAATCTTAGCGATTATGATAATGTTGAGGCGATAACTATCCCTCAGACTTTCAAGACATTTGATGAAATTATGACAGACTATTTGCTATATAGCGTAGATACTTTTGATATTTTAGCAGATGATGATTTTTTGATTGACAGAGAATCCATAAACTGATAAAATTCAATCGATGAGAATAATAAAAAATATTAGCTTGTTTTGCGGGATAGTATCTTCAGTTTTTTTTGTAGTTTTTATAGCGTTGGCCTTTACTTACCCCACAGATGGACCTCCAGACGGTATTGTATATATACCAATCAATGAAAGTAGCTCTACTCAAATAAAGATCGGCCCATTTGAAATTGGTGGTGTATTTATAACAAATAGTGCAGTAAAGTTAGCACAGGGTAATTATTCTAGCAACGTTACAATAGGAACTAGCGCAACGTCATCCGACTTGATTGTTTATGGGAATGTAGGAGTGGGAACAATTTCTCCAACATCAAAATTAGATGTCAATGGAGATTTTCGGATTAGGGGAAAATTTTATGACATTAATAATAGCGAAGGTTACACTGGTCAAATTTTAACCAAAACAGATAATGGAATAGAGTGGAAAGATCCAGTAAATAATTGTGCTGGATATACAATAACTATTAATCAAGATCAAGCGGTTTGTCCCGAAGGAACGACAACATTCCAAAGATTTTATAAGGTCGCTACTTGTGTTGGGGGTGATCATACTTCTTGGCACCCATATTGTTATGGATATTCTTGCACTACTGCTTCAGGATGGTTTAATTTTGATAACCCTCCAAATTGTACTTATGGGAGCGGATGGCATTCTGCCCAAGGTTGTCAGTATCACTATTCCACTTGCACAGCAAATCAGTGGAGCGCAGTTACTTGCGTATACGACTAGGGAATCCAGGTAGTTGGTTGACAGAAAACTAAATATTTTGTATATTAATACCGACTTAACTAGTCGGTATTATGAAAATATCTAAGAAATCTCAATATGGTTTGCGTGCAATAATAAATCTTGCTCAAAAAGATGGCACTTTTTGCTCACTAAAAGAAATATCGCAAGAGGAAAAAATACCTTTTGATTATTTAGAAAAGATATGCTCTCAAATGGAAAAGGGTGGATTGCTAAAATCTAAGAAAGGAGCTTATGGTGGCTATTCTTTATCTAAAAAGCCCAAAGACATTACAATTGGAGAGTTATTCAAGTGTTTAGATGAAAAAATGTTGTTGGTTGATTGTATCGGGGGCGTTTGTTCTCAAAAGAAACATTGCAAGTCTATTAACGCTTGGTTAAAAATTCAAAAGTCGTTAGAGAAAACAATAAATTCAATTACTTTAATTAGTTTAATAAAATGAAGAAAATATATCTTGATTATGCTGCGACAACGCCAGTTGACCCTAGGGTTTTCAGTGAGATGACTCCATATTTTTGTGATAATTTTGGAAACACGATGTCGCTTCATAGTTTTGGCCAAGAAGCACGGATGGCACTAGACAAGAGCAGGGGCGTTGTTGCTGATTTTATTGGTGCTAAACCAGAAGAAATTGTTTTTACTAGCTCAGCTACCGAGAGCAATAATTTTGCATTGAAAGGAATTGCTTTTGCTAACAGGGATAAAGGAAATCATATTATCGTATCTTCAATTGAGCATGCCTGCATTATGGAGAGCGCTAACTGGCTAGAGGGTAGGGGGTTTGAAATAACTCGTGTTCCAGTAGATAGGCACGGCGTTGTTAATGCTAATGATGTTTTAAAATCAATTAACAAAAAAACAATACTCATTTCAATAATGCATGTAAACAATGAATTGGGTTCGATTCAACCAATAGCTGAAATTGGCAAAATAGCTAAAGAGAATAATATATATTTTCATAGCGATTGCTCTCAAAGCTCAGGTAAAATTCCAATTAATGTTAACGATTTAAACTTAGATATGCTCACTGCTAGTGGTCATAAAATATATGGACCTAAAGGTATTGGTATTCTTTTTATTAAAAGAGGGGTTAAGATAGATCCATTATTAAGTGGTGGAGGACAAGAAATGGGCCTAAGATCTTCAACATCTAATGTTGCTCTAGCAGTTGGATTTGCTAAGGCCTGTGAGTTATTTAATCAAGAAGAAAAGGAAAAGTTGGTAGAATTAAGAGAATACTTAATTGATAGTGTTTTATTAATTCCGGGATCTCGACTCAATAGTCCTCAGTCAGGGATTCCGGGAATAATTAACTTTTCTTTTTCTGGAGTTGAGGGCGAGGCTATTACAATCCGCCTAGATATGGATGGTATTGCAGTGTCTACTGGGTCAGCATGTTCTTCTAGTAAGCTTAGAGCTAGCCATGTGCTATTAGCTACAGGAATGAGGCCAGAAGAAGCTCATGGGTCTTTGAGGGTTTCTATGGGAAGATGGACTACCAAAGAAGAAATCAATTATTTTCTTGAATCTTTGAATAAAAATATTAATCAACTGAGAGAGATCTCTCCGTTTAAAAAGTAATATGTATAGTAAAAAAGTAATGGAGCATTTTAGTCATCCTAAGAATATGGGTAAGATCGAGAACCCAGACGGTGTAGGCAGGGTTGGTAATGTTATTTGTGGCGATGTTATGCATCTTTACATTAAAGTTAAAGACGATGTTATAGAAGATATTAAATACGAGACGTTTGGATGCGTAGCCGCTATTAGTAGTAGCAGTATAATAACTGAGATGGTAAAAGGCAAGACGATAGCCGAGGCTCTTAAAATGGATAAGAGTAATATTCTTGATTCCCTAGAGGGCTTGCCTAAAGCTAAGATTCATTGCTCAGTTTTAGCAATAGATGCTTTATCAGAAAGTATTTATGATTATCTAAAAAAGAATCAAAGAGAGATCCCTGATTTTTTAGAAAAAAGGCACAAAATCGTTAAAAACGAGAAATAATTAGCATAATTCACGATTATTTGACAATAATCGTTAATTTTAATATAATTATTGTATGGCTAATATATATAAAAAAATAACTGAACTTCGCGAGCGATACTATAATGCTTTGCCCGGAAAAGAGGCATTGGTTAAAATGGTTGCAGATGCAGAGATTCCAGAGCAAGTATATAATTCTAATGCTATTGAAAATAGCACCGTTACTCTTGAGGAAACCGAAAAGATTCTTCTTCAAATTGATCTAGATCGTTTTATTTCTGAACGCGAATTATTTGAAACGAAAAATCTAGCACGTGTAATGGAATATATTAATAAGCAAGCGAAGAAACAAGAACTTACAGAAAGTGTTATTTTAGCTTTGCACGAAATGTTAATTTCTAATATTGATAATGAAATTTCTGGAAGGTTTCGTGTTGGTGAGGAGCGCGTCCGTGTCGGCACTCATATTGCACCCCATTCATCTAAAATATCTGGTCTTATAGAAAAAATGTTTGCTGAATATAATGGATCTAGTCATGAACATATAGTGCGAAGAATCGCCAAACTGCATCTTACCTTTGAATACATTCATCCATTTATCGATGGAAATGGTAGGATTGGTAGAGTTATTAATAATTATTTACTCATTCGCGAAGGATATGTGCCGATTAATATTAAGTTTATCAATCGAGCCAGATATTACGATGCATTCAGAGAATTTGAGATTAATGGTAAAATAGAAGTGATGGAAGAGATAGTCGGATATTCTCTTACTAATAGTTATCATAAGCGATTAGCTTACCTAGAAAATAAAGAAATTATATCTCTCTCTGCTTTTGCTAAAAGAAGTAATATTTCTCATTCTAATGCTCTCAATAAAGCAAAAAGGCAAACCATAGAGGCGTTTATTGAAAAAGGCTCTTGGAAAATTGGTATATGATTAAAACAAAAGTTTTAGTAGCTATGTCTGGTGGAGTAGATAGCTCTGTTGCTGCACAATTGCTTTTAGAAAAAGGTTTTGTTGTTTCGGGTGCCTTTATGGAATTATGGCCTTCGGTTAAAAAAGATAGTGCATTAAGGGTGGCTAAGAAATTAAATATTCCTTTTCATGTCTTTAACTTTAAAAAAGAATTTAGAAAAGAGGTGGTAGATTCTTTTTTAAAAGATATTAAAAGAGGGGTAACTCCTAATCCTTGTGTTGTTTGCAATAAAAAGATAAAGCTTGGTCTTTTTTTAAAAAAAGCGAAAGAGCTTGGTTTTGATTTTGTTGCTACGGGGCATTATGCCAAATCTAGAGGCGGGATTATTGAGAGGAACAAGAGTGAGAAAGATCAAACATATTTTCTTTGGCAATTAAAAGAATCACAAATTAAGAAAGTAATTTTTCCACTTTCTGATTTATCAAAAGAAGGAGTTAAAGTCATTGCTAAAAGAATTTCTATTTCTCCTAGCAAAGAATCAATGGATGTTTGTTTTGCCGAGAAGTCAATGAGTAGTTTTTTATCTAAGCATATTAAAAAGAAGAGTGGGGACATTGAGGATATTGATGGTCAATTGCTTGGCAAGCATAATGGCTTTTTCAACTACACTATTGGTCAAAGAAAAGGCCTCAATTTGCCCGGTGGACCATATTTTGTTGTTGCTAAAAATATTAAGCAAAACATATTAATTGTGAGTAAAAATGATAAAGATTTGTATAGAAAAGAGGTAAAGCTAAAAAACATTAATTGGATTGGGGAAAAAAGAGGGGTTGTTGATGTTCAAATAAGGTTTGGTCAGAAACCAGCAAAAGCCAAGGTTTTAGGAAATAGAGTAGTATTTAATAAGCCCCAGAAGGCAGTAACTCCGGGTCAATCAGCTGTCTTTTATTCTGGAAATCGTTTGCTTGGAGGTGGTATTATGCTATAATAACAACAATGAATATAGTAAAAGCATCGAGCCAAAGAGAGCCCTTTAACGAAGAAAAGATAAGAGATTCTTTAAGGAGAATTAATCTCGACGAATCTGATATAGATTATACCATCTTAAGAGTTAAAAGAAGGATTAGGCCGGGAATTACATCTGGTCAGATTTTGAAGATGATTTTGTCAATGCTTCAAGAGAAGGGATTGTATTATAGTGCTAGGTATAATCTTAAAAGAGCAATGATTGATTTAGGGCCAACTGGATATCCTTTTGAAATATTTTTTTCTAAACTTCTCAAAGAATACGGTTACAACACAGAGGTTAGCAAAATCGTTAAAGGTCATTGCGCTAATCAAGAGATAGATATTATTGCCATTAAAGATAGCAAGCACTATATGGTTGAGTGTAAGTTTCATAACACTTTTGGCGCAAAGTCAGATTTAAAGGTAGCACTATATACTTACGCTAGATTTTTAGATGTTAAAGAAGCTTGGGAGAAGAAAGAAACTAGTTTAGATAAGATCCATCAAGCAATGCTAGTTACCAACACCAGATGTAGCGCTGAGGCTATTCGGTTTGCTGAGTGTCGAGGAATTAAAATTATTTGTTGGAAATACCCCCAAAAAGAGAATTTAGAGAATTTGATAGAAAGCAAGGGCCTTTATCCAATCACAGTTTTGCCTTCTTTGAATAAAAACTCTAAGAATGTTTTATTCAAAGCGGGTATTATGCTTGCTAGGGAGTTAGTCGGTTTGGATTATAGCAAAATTGACTTACCAAAAGATAAGATTGTTCAATTACAAAACGAAGTCGGCTTAATAATATGAATTTTGTTATTTGTCATTATTCCGAAATAGCTCTCAAGGGAGGGAATCGCTCTTTTTTCGAAAAGAAGCTAATAGATAATATTAGAGGAGCAATTAATCCTGATTTTGTCTCTGGGATTAATAAAATATCTGGTAGGATATTGATTACCCTTAACGACAAGGGAGTTAAGAGCGCAGATGAGATAGAGTCTTCGTTGAAAAAGGTTTTTGGAATATCTAACTTTCTTTTTTGCGCAAGAGTTAAGCCAACCATTGAAGATATATCTCAGGAGTTAATATCAATTATCGAAAAAGAAGAATTTAAAACATTTCGCGTTACCGCTAAGAGATCAGAGAAGCATATTCCCTTCACATCTCAAGAGATAAATGAGCGAGTTGGAGCAAATATCTTTAATCATTTTAAAAATATCTCAGTTGATTTAGAAAATCCTGACATTAATTGTTTAGTAGAGATTGTGGAGGGATCTGCATATGTATCTATTAAAAAGATATCCGGATTGAGTGGTTTGCCAGTTGGAACTGGAGGCAAGGTTGTTTTGATGTTGTCTGGGGGAATAGATTCTCCAGTAGCTGGATTTATGGCGATGAGTAGAGGTTTAAGTGTAATTATGATTCATTTTCATACTTATCCTGAAACATCGCAAAATTCTATTGAAAAGGTGAAAGAATTATCTAAGCTTCTTTCTCAGTATCAACCTCGAACAAAGCTTTATCTTGTTCCTTTTGCTAATATTCAAAAAGAGATATTTTTAAATATTTCTCCCAAATTAAGGGTAATTTTCTACAGACGCCTGATGTTTAATATCGCACAAAAGATTGCTAGAAAAGAAAAAGCACTAGGTATTGTGACTGGAGAAAGTGTTGGTCAGGTTGCGTCTCAAACACTAGAGAACATTAACGCAACGCAATACGGTATAACATTGCCGATCATTAGGCCATTGATTTGCATTGATAAAGATGACATAATAGAAAAGGCTAGAGAAATTAAGACATTTGATATTTCAATACTGCCTCATGACGATTGTTGCTCTCGTTTTTTGCCAAAACATCCCGAAACAAGAGCTAAAATAGAAGATGTTTTAGTTGAAGAGAAGAAGATAGATGTTGACTTAATGGTAAAAAGCGTGTTAGATAAAGTTGAAAAGCCCTTTTCTTTTATTTAAATTTATCGTATAATCAAACGAGAAGATAAAAAGGTCGGATTTTAAAAATAATTTAATAACAAAAAATATATGGCAGAAGCATATTGTGTAAAGTGTAAAGCTAAAAAAGAAGTTCAAAATGGTCAAGAAGTAGATATGAAAGGTAAGGGTGGAGCAAAGAGAAGAGCATTAACTGGAACATGTCCCGACTGTGGAACTAAGATGTTTAAAATTCTTCCTAATAAATAAACGGAAAGTCCCTTTTTTCAATTGATCTTGGAAAAAGGGAATTTTCTCGTTTTATAAATTATCTTATGGAAAGGGAAAGTTTTGAGAGAAATCAAGAATTAAGCCGAGAGGCAATTAAAGACTATTATTTCGAACACCGAGAATCAAAGGATCTTGGTGCTTTGAATAATATCGAAAAAGAGCTCAAGGTTGAAGAAGACATTATTCAAGAAGTAGAAGTTAAAAGTGATGCTAGTAGCTTTTTAGAAGAGGCGGGTTACAAGCATTTAGTTAGTGAGGTAGAAAGCGACTTGACTAATATTTTTTCTTTATGCGAGCAAAAGGGTGTTGCTTATGCGCTTAGCGTAGCAAGTAAAAAAGACCCAATATTATTTGATATTCTTCATGATTGGCTTACCAAAGATAGTAATTACGAAAAGTTTTTGAAATGATATACATATTACTTATATTATTAATACTAATCTCTTTAATTATTGTTATCAAGAAGAGAAACACGGGGCATTTAAGGCGTAGCTTTGAAATGTCTCTTTTTTTGGTTCGTTTGCCTAGATATGAATCTCAAGAAAATATAGACGAAAAAGTTGTAATTGCTAAGGTTGAGCAATTTTATTCTAATTTTTTATACATAAACAAAGGTTCAGGATTTTTAAAAAAGTTTTTCTCTGGTACTCCTAGGGTGGCTTTTGAGATTGCATCGGAGTTGGGTGGTAGCGATATTTCTTTTTATATCGCAGTTCCATTAGAATACGAAACTGCACTTAATAAATATGTTCAGGGAGTTTATCCCGGAGCTATTCTAGAGAAGAAGTCAAGTGATTATACTGTATTTGAACCCAAGGCAAGCACATCACTTTCTTTTCTAAAACTTCAAAATACTTTTTATCTTCCAATAAATACATACAAAGATCTTGGCGGTGATCCATTAGAGTCTATCGCTAATTCAATTACCAATATTGCCGCCGAAGAGGGGGCTTCAATACAAATAGTTTTGCAACCTACATCCTTTGACTTAAAAAGAAAGGGAGATTCAATTTTGTCTGATATTATCAAAGAGGGCAAAACACTTCATAGGGCAATTAATGATTCTAATGCCGGTATTTTAAGTAGTGTTTTAAAAGAATTTAGTAAAGCTATTTTTGATAAAAAAGAAGGAGAGAAGAAAGATGGTTCTGGTGTAGACGAAGCGACTATTGAGGTTATTAGGAATAAGCTTAAAAAGCCAGCTTTTGATGTTAATATCCGTTTTATTGCTGTAGCTAAAGATCAAAATAGGTCTGAGCAGATTCTTCAAAATTTAGAATCTAGTTTTTCCCAATTCTCTTCTGGCGGTAATGGATTTAAAGTTAATCGGGTTAAAGGTAGCAGAAGAACGCGCCAGTTTATATATGATTTTTCTTTTAGAAATTTTCAGCCAGCACAATCTAATATCTTAAACACTGAAGAATTAGCTAGTATTTATCATTTTCCATTGTCTCATATGGAAAGTCCTCATATTAAGTGGACTAAGAGTAAAGAGGCTGCACCACCAACCGAACTTCCTAATCATGGAGAGGTGTTTATTGGAGAAGCTGTTTATCGAGGAGAGAGAAATCCAGTATATGTTGCCTCAGTAGCTGATAGAAGACGCCATTTTTATAACATTGGTATGACTGGTACTGGTAAATCAACTCTTTTAAGAGAAATGATAAGGCAGGATATTATTAATGGTAATGGTGTTGGTGTTATCGATCCTCATGGTGAATTAGTAGATCATACTTTAGCTAATATTCCTAAAGAAAGAATAGACGATGTCGTTCTTTTTGAGCCATCTGATATGGATAGGCCTTGTGGATTAAATATGCTTGAGTGGAGTTTTCCTGAAGAAAAAGACTTGGCTGTCTCTGAAATGATAACGATATTTACTAGCTTGTTTCCACCAGAAATGATTGGTCCAATGTTTGAGCATTATATGAGAAATGCTATGCTTGCGGTTATGGCTGATAAGAATAATCCGGGAACCTTAGTTGAAATCCCAAGAATATTCACCGATGATACTTTTATGGAAGAAAAACTTAGCAAGGTGACGGACCCACTAGTAAGAAGTTTCTGGATTAAAGAGTGGAAGCAAACCACCGGTCAAACTAGATCAGATATGTTGGGTTATGTTGTTTCAAAGATTGGAAGGTTTATTGAAAATGAAATGATGAGAAACATTATTGGTCAATCTCACTCAGGTTTTAATTTGGCTGATATAATGGATAATAAGAAGATATTCTTAGCCAATTTATCTAAGGGTCTAACCGGAGAAGTAAATAGTAGTCTTTTGGGATTAATCTTGGTTTCTAAGATGCAAATGGCAGCCCTAAGGAGAGCAAGAGTGCCTGAGGAAGATCGTCAAGATTTCTTCTTGTATATCGATGAGTTTCAAAACTTTACTACTCCTAGCATTTCAACAATATTATCTGAAGCTAGAAAGTATCGTTTGAGTCTAATTTTAGCTCATCAGTATATGCCCCAATTAAAAGACGAAATTAAAGATGCGGTAATTGGAAATGTTGGAACAATAACATCCTATAGAATAGGAACTGCCGACGCTGAATTTTTAGAAAGTCAATTTAGCCCTGAGTTTTCTAAGTTTGACCTAACCAATCTAGATAATTTTCAATATATTACAAGAATGTTGGTTAATAATAAGGTAACATCTCCTTTTAAGATAGCTGCACCAATGCCACAAGAGGGAAATCCCGAAATGATAAGATTGGTTAGAGAGCATTCTCGACTCAAATATGGTAGGCCAAAGATGATTGTTGAACAAGAGATAATCGAAAGGTCGCAATTGGGAGCGTAGTTATTGACATTAAATTTTCATTTAGTATAATTAGATTAATTAGTAAATTAATAATAAAATTAGATTAATTAGTAAATTAATAATAAAAATTATGAGCGAAACAGGAGAAAACATTTTTAATAGAGCAAAAGAGGTTAGAGAAGGTTTGGAAAGTGAGGAGGCTGAGAAAAAAGACAATATAATCGATGCCGACGAAAGATCGGAAGCTAAGGGAGAACAAAAAGAACAAGAGCCAATAATTATAGCTGATGGTAAAACTGATCTAGAAAAAAGAACCGACGAAGTAAGTGAAAAAATAGAAAAGGGGGACGAAGATATTGATAATGTCATCGTTGCTTAATTTTTAAAAACTATGGAATTTAGAGAAAAACCCAAAAATGTTGAGAAAGTCTCAGAAAAAGATTATTATTCTGAGGCATCGGCAGAAGCAAGGGCAGATGTAAAATATACCCCAGAAGAAGTAGCAGCTTTTGAGTTTAAGGATATGGAGCTATTAAGATCTTTCTTAGACGATATGAAAGAGCGTGTTATGGTGAGTGCTGGGAGAGAGTATGCTAAAGATAATTTTGAATCTCTTGGCTTAACAGAATCACAAGCAGAAAACCTTTCTTATAATCAAATAAAAAGCATGGTCCCTGAGATGAAGGGATTAGATAAGAAAATAGATAGTTATGAGGACATTAGTGACCTATTTAAAGAAGTTGTCGCATTAAATAAAATTGCTCGTAAAGACAAACTATCAACTTCAGATAAGGTAATATTTTTTAAGAAAATAGAAGACCTTAATCATAAAGTTGAAGGAGGATTGAATGAGGGAGATGTTGCTCGAATAGGAGTATTGCAAGAATCTCTTTGGGGTTCCATAAACGGCAAAAACATAGAAGAGGTAGTTAAAGAAAATAATGAAACGCTTCTTGTTCCTAAAGATGAGTATGTAGAGAAAAGATTAAATGATTATTTAATAGATAGGCTCTGGAATATGTTGCCAGTTGGAAAAGAAGGCCTTGATCCCGACAAAGATGGTGTTGAGAAAAAAGAAGAGATAATAAACGAAAAGATAAAAGAATTAAATAAAAAAACAGGTTGTTCTTTTTCTAAAGAAGATATTTTGTTTTTCAATGAAGTAGGGATTAGTGGAAAGAAAGGCATACATAAGTTTAATCTGTTCACGCAAGAAACCAAGAGAAGGTCTTTTGTAAGCTTTAAAAAAGATTTAATTGAAATAGGCGGAGAAAGCTTTGCTTTACAGCATCTGAATAAAGATACCAATATTAATAATTTTATTAAGGATCACTATAATGGCGAAAAGGACGAAGGGCAAGCAGATAGAAAAGTAGGCGAATATGAGAAGCTTAGATTAATTTTTCAAGATGGGTGGGACAGAAATATGAAAGAAGCTAAGCAAGACCTTATGGGCGATCTCTTAAGTAAAGATTCTATAGAAGCTTGCGAAGAAGCTTTTGAGTTAAAGAAAACAGAACTCTTTAAGGATTATTTAATGGAAATTAAGAACGGGAAAGCAACTAACAAAGAGAAGAAGATACGAATGGATAAGGTTGAAAATGGTATTGCGGAAGCCAAAGAAGAAGGTGTCGATATAGAAAATATGTTTTCGAAAATACATAGTGGTGAATTAGATCTTGATACTATTATTGATAGTTTCCCTGATGGGGATATGAAGAAGAATCTTGAGAGTCTTAGGGGTAAAAAAGATAATCAATTTTCAGTATTTTTCAATGGAATTATCGATTACTTCATAAACTTTAAATAATATGAATAACTATATTGTAAGCGATAGCGCACTAAAAATGATTATCGATGAGTCTCCTCTTAGCGATGATCAAAAGAGTCAACTAGCAGAAAATATTGAATCTCTAGACAATAGTCAGAGAGCCCGCCTTTTAGTTTTAATAAGGGATATTTTTGCTGTTGAAGAAGAGAAGAAGGGAGGATTAGAAGAAGTCGCAAGATTTTCTAATTGAGAAAGGGAATTACTTTTTGTAATTCCCTTTAGAATCTATAATCCGAGAAAGAGAAATCCTTCTCTTCCTTCCCCCTTTTTTTGGGGGGGTTTATTGTTCCGTGCACCGCTGCTGCCTCAGCTAGCGGGTTTTTTGATCCACCAAAATCAAACTCATTAGTGATTTTGGTCCCGGTGGATCGCTGTTGGAGATCATACCATATTTCTATGGCGCGATCTCTACTCATCCCTGGATTCGCTTTGAGTAAGCTATCCACGGATGGGAGGGCGGAGCCAGACCTTTTTTGGGCTTCGGCCATGGCATTGTTTTCGGATATTTTGATACCCAGCCGAGAGTCAAATTCCTCCCTCCTTTTTTTAGATACCTCTTCTGAGAAGTTAATATCTCGCATTGTAAGGCCCGTTAATTCGATGCCTTCGTCTTTTAGTTTTCGATAAAATGGTAGTCCTTTTAGTTGCCCAAAGATTGAATTGTTTTTTTCTTCTTTCGACATTTTCATTATATCGTCAACGCTAAATGTTCTGATGTAGTTGCTCATTTCAGTAGTAACTATGTTTCGAACCCTTTCTTCGAAATTATAGCTCCCACCATCATAAGTAGTTTTTACTGCTTCAATGGGATTATTAATTCTTATCCATATTTTTGGAGACAAGACTGTAACGCGACCGCCTCCGGTTAGGTCAATCCACGCTTCTTTGTCTTTGTATAGGTCAATTGAATATTCGGTTTTAACAATAACTGTTCTTAGAATTTGCTCCCACTTGAACAATGTTATGATATAAGTGTAGCCGAATAATTCTGGAACCCCTCTTTTTTCAATTAGCGTTCCTCGCGAATCGATTGCTAACGATTCATTGAAATTCAATCTCTTGAATGAAATTGAATTCCATGCAATTACCACCAAGATAATCAATGCGATTACCCATAGGGGAATAATCCCCAATATCCACTCCGCCATTCTGGCGAAGATGTTTACCAATCTTTCTAATACCATTTCGTTCACCTCACATTTTTCAATGTGCTGATTAGACTATACCACATTATTCTCTATTGTAAACAATAAGAAGTGGTAAGAAAAGAAATTTCAAAGGCTTTTAATTAAGAAAAGGAATTACTTTTTGTAATTCCCTTTAGAACCCCCTGTTTAAGAAAGATGGAGACTTGTCTTCATCCTTCTTTTTTTTGGGGGGGTTGCTTACTGTTCCATGCACCGCTGCTGCCTCAGCTAGCGGGTTCTTTGATCCACCAAAATCAAATTCATTAGTGATTTTGGTCCCGGTGGATCTTTGCTGGAGATCATACCATATTTCTATGGCGCGATCTCTACTCATCCCTGGATTCGCTTTGAGTAAGCTATCCACGGATGGGAGGGCGGAGCCAGACCTTTTTTGGGCTTCGGCCATGGCATTGTTCTCGGATATCTTGATACCCAGCCGAGAATCAAACTCTTCCCTTCTTTTTTTCGTCACCTCTTCTGAGAAATCCACATCCTTGAATGTGAATCCGCAGAACTCAATACCCCTATCATCCTTAAGATTCTTAAAGAACGATTGCTCTTTCAGAATCTGCCAAATGGTGCTTTTTTTGCCACCTTGGTCTTTGGTCATCTCCATTATTTCCTCAACATTGAGAGTGCGAAGATGACCACTGATAGTTGTTGCCGCTATACTCCCAATAAGCTCTTCAAAGTTGAACTTACCATCCTCATACGCAGCCATCATTGCTTGCTCGGGGTCTGCTATTTTAATCCAAACCCGAGGCGCTAATAGGGTTGCCCTACCTCCTTGCCTCAGATCTATCCATACCTCTTTGTCCTTATAAAGTGGTACAGAATATTCAGTGCCGATATTTATCACCCTCAACTCTTTTTCAAAATTGAGCAGAGTAATAATAATGGCATAACCTATAATAATTCCTTTCTTTATTCTTAGGTTGCCTGCTCGGTCAACAGCGATGCGCTCGTTGAAGTTCAATCTCTTAAACTTCACCGAGTTCCAGATAATCGCCCCTAGAATAATCAATACGATTACCCAGAGGGGAATAATCCCCAATACCCACTCCGCCATTCTGGCGAATATGTCTATTAGCCTTTCGATTACATTCATGATAATCACCATCACACTTTTTCAATGTGCTGATTAAACCATACCATATTATTCTTTTTTGTAAAGATAGCAGATCTTTAATAATTTTGCTAACATATTTTAAATATGTTTACTCAAAAGAATAAAATAGTTTTTGTTATCTTTTCTTTTCTTTGTTTGTGCAATTTAGTAGCACTTTTAATTGCGTTTGATTTAAACAAAAACCCGGGCTTTGAAGTTATATTTTTTGATGTTGGTCAAGGAGATTCAGCTTTAATTAAGACAGGAGAGGGCCATTATATCCTAATAGACGGTGGACCTGATTCTAAAATAATAGAGAAGTTGTCTTCAGAAATTCCTTTTTGGCAAAAAGAAATAGATTTGGTTCTTTTAACTCATCCGCACAGCGATCATATCAATGGATTAATTGATGTTATTGATAAATATGATGTTAAAAATATAGTTTGGACTGGGGTTCTAGATACCACATCCTCTTACAAAACTTGGCTAGATTTAATAGAAGAGTCTAATGTCATTATCGCTCAAGCAGGTCAGAGAATAAAAGGTGATAGTTTTTATATGGACATACTTTATCCCTTTGCTTCTCTAGAGGGGGAGAGCTTTAAAGATCTTAACGAAACATCAATCATATCACGCATTGTGTTTAGCGATAAATCTTTCATCTTTACTGGTGACGCTTCTAGGCCTCAAGAAGAATTGGTAGTAGGTATGTTTGAACTAGATACTGATGTTTTGAGTGTTGGTCACCATGGAAGCAAAACATCTACTTCAAAAGCATTCCTAGAAGAGGTAAAGCCTGACTATGCGGTAATATCCTGTGGTAAGGGCAATAGTTATGGCCATCCACATTCTCAGACACTGGAACTTCTTGAAAATTATGGTATAAAGGTACTTAGAACAGATATTGATGGTGATATTAAATTTAAATAAAAAATGAAAAAAGATTTAAACATTCCCGATCCTGATTTGCCCGCAGTAAAAGAAGATTTTACAAAAACTTTTCCTTGGAGGATATTTAAGATAATGGCCGAGTTCATTGAAGGCTTTGAGTTTATTAATGGATTCAAAACCAAATCAGCGACTGTATTTGGTGCTACTCGTTTTGGCGAAGATAACGAATATTACAAAAGAGCTAGAAAGCTGGGAGAGCTTCTCGCCAAAGAAGGATATATTGTTGTTAGCGGTGGTGGCCCAGGCATTATGGAAGCTGCTAATAGAGGGGCTTCTGAGGCTGGTGGAGAGTCGGTAGGGATTAATATAGAGTTGCCTGAGGGTCAGAGAACAAATCCTTTTGTGAACAAAACCGTTGGATTTTACTATTTCTTTACTAGAAAAGTAATGATGTCTTTTGCTTCGTCAGTATATGTATTCTTTCCAGGAGGATTTGGAACACTAGATGAGTTTTTCGAAATGATTACGCTTTTACAAACCAAGAAATTAAGTCATCCAGTAACTATTATTGTAGTTGGCAAAGAGTATTGGGGCCCAATGATTAAGTGGTTTGAGGAAGAGTTGTGTAATAGACAGCAATCAATAACAAAAAAAGATTTAGAACTCTTCAAATTGGTCGATACACCCGAAGAGGCAATAGAATATATTAAAAATAATAAAAAATAAAATGGATTTTCCAATTTTTAAAACAAAAAAAGAAGGTAGCAGAAAGTTTAATTTGTCTGATCCAAAAGAAAGACAGGAGTATTTCACCCTAAAGGCAGGTCCAGAGATAGAAAAAGTTAAAAAACACATTGAAGCTGGCAATACTTTTATTGCTTATTTAATGGGAAAGAAAAATTCAGGTAAAGGAACTTATTCTAAAATGTTTGCTGAGGTAGTTGGTAGTCATAATGTTGATCACTTTTCTATTGGAGATATGATTAGGGGTATTGATTTAGAAATAAAAGACGAGAACAAAAGAAAAGAATTGGTTGATTTTTTAGAAAAAAACTACCGGGGATTCTTATCAGTTGATCAAATTATGGATATGCTTGAGAACAGAAGCACATCTACTCTATTGCCAACAGACCTTGTCCTAACATTAATTAAAAGAGAGATTGCTAAAAGAGATAAGAAAGTAATATTTATTGATGGTTTCCCTAGAGACATGGATCAGATATCTTATTCTTTGTTCTTTAGAGATCTGATTGGTTATCGTGAAGATCCAGATGTATTTGTTTTAATAGATGTTCCAAATAGTGTATTAGACGAAAGAATCAAATGGAGAAGAATATGTCCCGATTGCAAAACATCTCGTAGTTTAAAGCTCTTGCCAACATCAAACATTAAGTACAATCCCGAAACTGGGGACTTCTCTTTGTTATGCGATAATCCAGAATGTAGTAGTGTTGAGATGGTGGGCAAAGAAGGAGATGAACTTGGTATTGAGCCAATAAAAGAAAGATTAGATATGGATGACAAGTTAATCAAGCAAGCTTTTGCCTTATACGGCATACCTAAGATTCTTTTAAGAAATGCTATTCCGGTTGATGCAGCCAAAGATAGCGTAGATGATTACGAAATTACACCCGAGTATCGCTATACTTGGAATGAGTCGGAGGGAAAGGTTGATATAGAAGAGATTCCCTGGACTGTAAAAGACAGCGAAGGTAGGGAAGTTTATAGTCTAATGGCCCCTCCAGTAGTTGTTTCTCTAGTGCACCAATTAGTTGATGTTTTTAATTTGTAGTAACTATTGATTTTAGTGGTAATAAAGGGTAATATGATTATGGATCCTGTAGCATTTCCCGGGAAAATCTGCTATAAGCTTTTATAGGGAGCTGGATAATGATTCTCAATTCGTGGATTGGGACTTCGGCACCCACTAGCTTAAATTTATCAGAGATCTTTCCCCGGAGGTTACGGGGTCCTTTTTATAAAATGGAGGCGTTAATAATACTTATAATTTTTATCATTCTTGGTTCAGGGCTTTGTTCTATGACTGAGGCCGCTTTTTTCGGTGTTTCTTTGGCCGATGCTAAGATTTTAGCTGAGCAGAAAAAAATTGGATCAGCTAGGTTGATTCATTTAAAAGAGAATATGCATCAGCTGATAACAGTGATTGTAATTCTTAACAATGTTTTTAATATCGTTGGTAGTATCGCTGTTGGTCTTGTTGCAGTTAATGTATTTGGAAGTAATTGGATGGGACTTTTTTCAGCCACTTTTACCTTTTTAATAATTCTTTTTGCTGAGATATTTCCTAAAACAATTGGCACATCTTATTCTACTCCAATTGCTCTTTATACTGCAGGTCCACTAACATATATTATCAAGATTTTTAGTCCAATTGTAGCTTTTACTGACTTTTTAGTAAAACCGTTTTCTAAGCATAAAAGAATTGTCTCAGAAGAAGAAATTAAAATTTTAAGTCAATTAGGTCACTTAGAAGGATCTATTGAGGCTGACGAGAAGGAAATGATTCAAAAGGTTTTTACCCTTAACGACTTAACTGCAAGAGACATCATGACTCCTAGAACAGTGATAAAAGCCCTAGATGGAGACAAAACTTTGAGTGAAATGGAAAATGAAATTTACACTACAAGTCATTCTCGTTTTCCGATATATAGAGATGATGTTGATAATATCATTGGTATTTGCCATCAAAGAGATTTGTTAATCTCTTTGGGTAAAGATCAAAAAAAGAAAAAGATTTCTGATTTTGTTAAAAAGGGAACTCCAATATTTGTTCCTGAAGATATCAAATTAGATAAGCTACTGCCTTTCTTCCAAAAAGAAAAAATACATATGGCTGTTGTTCAAGATGAATTTGGTGGAACTTCGGGTGTTGTTACGCTAGAAGATGTATTAGAACAAATAGTGGGGGAAATAGTAGACGAAACAGATAAAGATGTTGATTTGAGAGAAAAAGCTAAGCAGATTAACGAGGGATAACAAAAACCGCATTCTATAGCGGTTATGGTCGGAGAGCCGGGATTCGAACCCGGATTAAATCCACCCCATGGACTCGTGCTGCCGTTGCACTACTCTCCGAGTATTATCTTTCTTTAGAAAAAGACTTAATGCATTTTGTGCAAGCTTTTATTCTAGTACCAGCAAACTCTTTGAAGTTTTTAGGAACTTCGTTAGGAACCAAAACAGATTGAATGTTTGGATACTTCTTTTTTTTAGGAGTAGGGTTGTATCTACTCATTAATTTCTTTCTTTGGCTAGAAACAACAGTCTCCTTGCCACATATTTCGCATCTTCTAGACATTTTTTTATATTTAATTTACTATGTAATGTAAATATCACGAATATGTAATTTTTACAAGAGCAGATAATTATGTTAGTATGGTTTCTATGGAATCAATATTTATTATAATCATTTTAATATTATCAATAGTTGTTCATGAGGTTGCTCACGGAAGTGTTGCTTATGCTCTAGGAGACCCTACTGCTAAGTATGCTGGCAGACTCACGCTTAATCCAATTAAACACTTAGATATGGTTGGCTCTTTTTTTGTACCATTATTTTTATTAATAATGAATTCTCCATTTTTATTGGGTTGGGCTAAGCCAGTTCCAATTAATCCATATAATTTCATAGACCAAAAATATGGTCAATTAAAAGTTGCTTTAGCGGGGCCGATGTCCAACTTTTCTTTAGCTATTATCTTTGGTATCGCTGGTAGGCTTTTGCCCTTAGAAGATGGTGTTAGATCTAATATTGGTGGAGCTTTTCCCGCTATGATAGAGGCTGGTTTCTGGGGCCAAGTATTTTATCTATTTCTCTTTATTGTATTTATCAATACTCTTTTAGGAATATTTAATTTAATTCCAATTCCTCCACTAGATGGATCTCATATTCTTTTTACATTTTTCCCATCTTTAGAATACAAGGTCAAAATGTTCTATGCTAGACTTGGGTTCTTAGGAACAGCCCTACTCTTATTTGCCTTTATTTGGTTTTTCCCAGTAATAATTTATTTTGTCTACGGAGTTTTTAGAATTATAGCTGGAGTTTAGGTTGTTCAAACCATAGAATATAAAGTTCAAGCTATAGAACATAGTTGACAGTTAATTAATCTTAATTTTAAGGAGCCTAGATTAAGGCGCCTGGCTCCTTAATTAAGCGAAGTATATATTAAGGAGGTCGGATTAAGGAGCTTAGCTCCTTAATCTGTTGATGTATACAGGGTGTTGACAATTTTTAACAATATGATAAATTTACAGTGTAGTTCTATGGTGAACCTTTTTGGTTTTCATAGTAGGAAAGAGTCCGCCACCTATCGGGCTCTTTTCTTTTGCGTCCATCAAGGCAATCTAGAAATATCCTACCTTAGATTTTCCTTCTTTATGTATCTTATTATTAGCTAAATACTTTCTCTATAGATTAAGGAGGTCGGATTAAGGAGCTTAGCTCCTTAATTTCTTATGTTTGACTCAAAGCACTTTTCGTCGCATTAGTATGAAGTTCATTCTCGTCTTGTATTGGAAAGCGGGGGGGCATTTCATGCTAGCGTTGCGTTGGATAAGACTAGCTCTTGACTTTCAGTTTTTTTTCTGTAATATATCAGTATAACCTAATTATGGGTTTTAATTATTTTTAGAAAAATGCCAACAGTTAATCAATTATTAAAAAAAGGAAGAAAGAAAACAGAAAATCGCACTAAAACTCCTGCGCTCGCTTTTGGTTTTAACACTATTAAAAACAAAAGTGTTAATTATAAGTCTCCTTTTAAAAGGGGTGTTTGTGTAAAGGTTTTTACTGCGACTCCAAAGAAACCTAACTCCGCATTAAGAAAAGTTGCCAGAGTAAGATTAAGTAATGGCATGGAGGTAACAGCATATATCCCCGGTGTTGGACACAATTTGCAAGAGCACTCAGTAGTTGTTCTTAGGGGCGGTAGAGTAAAAGATTTGGCTGGTGTCAGATATCATATTGTTCGAGGTGTTCTTGATGCTGCAGGCGTTGAAAACAGAAAGAGAAGTAGAAGTAAATACGGAACCAAAAGACCTAAATAAATAATATGGGGAAAATAACAAAAAGAGAAATTCAACCCGATGCAATATATAATAGCGTTGAGGTTGCAAAATTTATCAATCATATAATGGAGAGAGGAAAGAAATCTATTGCTAGAAAGATAGTTTATGATTGTTTTGAAATTATAGAAAAAAAGAAGAAAGATCCACTAGAAACATTTCAGACTGCTATGGAAAATGTTTCTCCAACCATGGAGGTAAAATCTAAAAGGGTTGGTGGAGCAACTTACCAAGTTCCAGTTCCTGTTAGCAAAGATCGTAGATTTAGTCTTGCTACTAGGTGGATTATTAGTGCCTCTAAGGCAAAAAAGGGCAAACCAATGAAAGAAAAGCTTGCCGACGAATTATTAAATGCAACTGCTAACACTGGAGCAGCTATTAAGAAAAAAGAAGATGTCCACAGAATGGCCGAAGCTAATAAAGCCTTTGCTCATTTTGCTTGGTAAAAATTATGTCAAGAGAATATCCAATAGAGAAATATAGAAATATCGGTATTATCGCTCACATTGATGCTGGCAAGACTACAGTATCTGAGCGTATACTTTTTTATACAGGAATTTCTCATAAAATAGGTGAGACTCATGATGGTACTGCAACTATGGATTGGATGGAACAAGAGAGAGAAAGAGGAATTACTGTTACTTCTGCTGCTACTACTTGTTTTTGGACTCCCACTGAGCGAGCTGAGCAGGGGAAAAAAGAATTTAGAATTAATCTAATTGATACTCCTGGTCATATTGACTTTACTGCAGAAGTTCAGCGCTCTCTAAGAGTTTTAGATGGCGCTGTTGTTGTTTTTGACGGAGTCGCTGGAGTAGAGCCTCAATCAGAAACTGTTTGGAGGCAAGCTGATAAGTTTATGGTTCCAAGGATTTGTTTTATTAACAAGTTAGATCGTATAGGAGCCGACTTTAATTTCGTCATTAACACAATATGGAGTAAGCTTACTCCTAATGCTGTTCCATTACAAATACCAGTAGGATCCGAGAGCGATTTGCGTGGTGTTATTGATTTGATCAATATGAAGTTTGTTAAATTTGAGGGCTCTCATGGAGAAAATATTGTTATCGAAGAAATTCCTAGTGATATGCTAGCTACTGCCGAGGAGTGGAGAGAGAAAATGCTTGAAAAGTTAGTTACAGAAGATGATAAACTCTTTGAAAAGTATTTAGAAAAGAAAGAAATAACAAAAGACGAATTAATTGCCGTTACTAGAAAGGCAGTTCTAGGATACAAGATTGTTCCAGTTCTTTGCGGTAGTGCATTAAAAAATACCGGAGTTCAATTATTACTAGATGCTGTTTGTAACTTTTTACCATCTCCTATTGATATTCCTCCAGTTGAAGGAAAGGACCCCAATACCGGAGAAACTATTTTAAAATCACCAGAAGACGACGCACCATTTTCCGCATTAGCTTTTAAGGTTGCCACCGATCCTTATGTTGGAACGCTTACATACTTCAGAGTTTATTCTGGACAACTAGCCACCGGATCTTATGTTTTAAATATTGCTACTGGAGAAAAAGAAAGAATTGCTAGAATTTTAAGAATGCACTCAGCTGAGAGAGAAGAAGTAAAAGAAGTTTTTGCTGGAGATATAGCCGCAACAATCGGATTAAAAAACACATCTACCGGCCATACTCTTTGTGACGAGAAGGCCCCTGTTATTCTAGAGGAGATTGTCTTCCCTGAGCCAGTAATATCTATTAGAATTGAGCCTAAGACTAAAGCAGACCAAGAAAAGATGGGTATTGCTTTAAAGAAATTAGCTGACGAGGACCCAACATTTAGAGTAAAGAGTGATCAAGAAACAGGCGAGACTTTAATTGCAGGAATGGGGGAGCTTCATTTAGATATATTAGTTGATCGAATGAAACGAGAGTTTAAGGTAGAAGCTCAAGTTGGTAAACCTCAAGTAGCTTATAGGGAAACAATCACTCAAATGTCTGAGGCCGAATCTAAATATGTTAAACAAAGTGGTGGACGAGGTCAATATGGTCATGTTTGGCTTAGAGTGGAGCCACAAAAAGAAGGTGGTGGCATTGAATTTATTAACGAAATTAAGGGAGGCGTTATTCCAAAAGAATATATTCCTGCTGTTGAAAAGGGAGTTAAAGAAGCTTGTGGTAAAGGTGTTTTGGCTGGCTATCCAATATCTGATGTTAAAGTTACTCTATACGATGGATCTTTTCACGAGGTTGACTCTTCAGAAATTGCATTTAAGATTGCTGGATCTTTGGCTTTTCAAGACGCTTGTAAAAGAGCAGGAGCTGTTATCCTAGAGCCAATTATGAAAGTTGAAGCGGTTGTTCCAGAAGAGTTTTTGGGAGATACAATCGGAGACCTTTCTTCTAGAAGAGGTAAGATTGAAGAGACTGAGGATAGAATGGGAGTTAAGGTTGTTAAGTGCAAAGTTCCACTTTCTGAAATGTTTGGCTATGTAACTTCTTTAAGATCTCTTACCGAGGGTCGTGGCAATTCAACAATGGAGTTTGAACATTATAGTGAAGTCCCTCATAATGTTGCTCAAGAAATAAAGGAGGGTAGGGCTTGACTTTTTTTAAAAAATGAATAGTATATTAATTACCAATTAAAAATAAATTTATTAAAAATTAACTTGATTAAGATCATTTCTTAATCTCAAAAATATGGCTGAAAAAGAAAAATTTGAAAGGGGTAAGGTTCACGTTAACGTTGGTACTATTGGTCACGTTGACCACGGTAAGACAACTCTTACTGCAGCGATTCTAAAGTCGCTAAGTCTAAAAGGTCTTATGGCTTCTGAAAAGGCAGTTGATCAAATTGACGCTGCTCCAGAAGAAAAAGCAAGAGGTATTACCATTTCTATTTCTCACCTTGAATATCAAAGTGAAAACAGACATTATGCTCACATTGATTGTCCTGGACACGCCGATTATATTAAAAATATGATTACTGGTGCTGCCCAAATGGATGGTGGTATATTAGTAGTTTCTGCTGTTGATGGCCCTATGCCTCAAACAAGAGAACATATTTTGCTTGCTCGTCAGGTCGGTCTTCCTTCTTTAGTTGTTTTTATCAATAAAGTTGATATGGTTGACGATCCTGAGATGGTTGATTTAGTAGAAGACGAAATCAGAGAGTTACTTAAAAAGTATGAATATCCTGGAGACGAAGTCCCAGTTATTAGGGGTTCGGCTCTTAAGGCTGTTGAAGCATCGTCCGCTGACGACGAGGCAATTAAGCCAATTTTAGAATTAATCAAAGCTCTTGATGAATATATTCCTGCTCCAGTTAGAGAAACTGACAAGCCATTCTTAATGGCAGTAGAAGATGTTTTCTCAATTGCCGGAAGAGGGACTGTTGCTACTGGAAGAATTGAAAGAGGTGTTGTTAACTCTAACGAAGAAGTTGAAATAGTTGGTATTACACCAACTGCCAAGACTACAGTTGTTAGCGTAGAGATGTTTAACAAGATCCTTGACCGTGGTGAAGCTGGAGATAATGTTGGAATCCTTTTGAGAGGAACCAAGAAAGAAGACATTGAAAGAGGTCAAGTTATTTCTAAGCCAGGGACTATTACTCCTCATACAGAATTTGAAGCTGAAGTTTATGCTCTTACTAAGGAAGAAGGTGGAAGACACACACCATTCTTTTCAGGATACAAGCCACAATTCTTTTTTAGAACAACTGATATTACAGCAGAGGTTAATTTAGAAGAAGGCAGAGAAATGGTAATGCCTGGAGATACTGCAAATGTAAAGGTTAAATTAATAGCTCCAATTGCAATGGAAGAAAAGCAAAGATTTGCCGTAAGAGAGGGTGGAAGAACTGTTGGTGCCGGAGTAGTAACTAAGATAATTAAGTAATACAATGACAGCTAAAGCAAAGGTTACCAAGGAGGATACTAAAACCAGAATTCATATAAGGCTTAAGGCCTATGATCACAAGGTGATCGATAATAGTGCAAGACAAATCGTTGAAACTGCTTTGCGTTATGGTAGCGAAATAGCTGGTCCAGTACCTTTGCCTACAGAGATTAGGAAGTACACAGTTAATCGTTCTACTTTTGTTCACAAAGATGCTCGAGAGCAGTTCGAAGCTAGAACACATAAGAGGTTGATAGATATCATTAATCCCAATCCAAAAGTAATTGATGCATTAATGAATCTTACACTTCCAGCAGGGGTTGATATTGAAATAAAAATGTAGTTTTTGGTAAAAGATTTCTTTTAGCAATCCCGCTTTTTGCGGGACTGCTAATTGATTAAGAAAAAATGAAATTCATTTTAGGAAAAAAAATAGGAATGACGCAAGTTTTTGATGAATCAGGAGAAGTAACTCCGGTGACTTTAGTTGAGGCTGGACCTTGCAAGATTCTTCAAAAGAAAAATGCTGATAAAGACGGATATGATGCTACCCAGATTGGTTTTGTTGAAATTACCAAAAAGAATCAAATGAAAAAACCAAACACTGGAAAACACTTTAAACACATTAGAGAATTTTCAGGTGCCGATTATAATCCTGGTGATGACATAAACTCTTCTATTTTCGAAGTTGGAGATATTGTTACCGTCTCGGGAGAATCTAAAGGTAAAGGTTTTCAAGGTGGAATGAAGAAGTGGGGCTTTAGCGGAGCTGGTGGTTCTCATGGTGTAAAGCATACTAAAAGAAAAATAGGTTCTATCGGTGGAGCCTTCCCTCAAAGAGTTTTAAAAGGAAAAAGAATGCCTGGAAGAATGGGACAAGAAAGAATTACTGTTAAGGGTCTTCAGGTTATGAATATTGATAACGAAAAGAATATAATTGCTCTAAAGGGTGCCGTTCCTGGAAGAAGAGGAACTTTACTCGAAATTACCGTAAAGTAAAAATATGAAAGTATCTACATATAATCAAGAAGGAAAAGAAATCAAAGATATAGAGCTCGAGGGCAGTATTTTTGATTTAGAACTAAATAACGATTTGGTTCATCAAGTTGTTGTTTCTCAAATGTCTAATCGTAGACAGGGTAGTGCTCACAGCAAAGACCGAGGAGATGTTTCTGGTGGAGGTAAAAAACCTTGGCGTCAAAAGGGTACCGGAAGGGCTAGACATGGTTCTATTAGATCGCCATTATGGCGTGGCGGTGGTATTACTTTTGGACCAAGAAATACTAAAGACTATAAAAAAAGAATTCCCAAAGAAATGAAAAGAAAGGCTTTGTTTATGGCTCTAAGTGCTAAAGCCAAAGACGGAGAACTTTTCGTAATAGATAATTTAAAAACCGAAGATCACAAAACAAAAACAATTAAGAAAATAATAGATTCGTTTAATTTTTCTGGTAGTATTTTAATTGTTTTACCTGGTTATGATAAAAACATTGTTTTAGGTGCTCAAAACTTACCCAAGGTAGAGACAATGCCTGCCAAAAACATTACTGCGCTAGAATTATTATCGTTTAAAAATATTCTTATTACCGCTGACGCTATCGAAGTAATTAAAGAAACTTTTGCAAAATAAAACTATGGCTATTTTCAAAAAAACTGAAGAAAAGAAAAAGAACGCTAATATGATAGCTTGGCAAGTTTTAGATAGGCCATATATTAGCGAGAAAGCTACCGATCTAAGTAAAGAAAATAAATACATTTTTGTCGTTTCTGACAAGTCTAACAAGAACCAAGTTAAGCAAGCAATAGAAGAATTATACGGAGTAAATGTTTTATCTGTTAATGTCTTAAATGTTAATAGAAAAAAGAAAAGATTAGGTAAGTTTACAGGATGGAAGAAAGGATTTAAAAAAGCAATAGTGGAAATCAAAGAAGGCCAAAGGATAGATATCGTTTAGGATTGACTTAAGACGATTTTTATGTTTAAATAGCCGAGTATAAGATGACAAAACAAACACTTACAAAAGAAAAGCCAGAGAAGAAATTAACCACTAACTTAAAGAGAAAAGCTGGTAGGGGTAGTTCTGGTAGAATCACAGTCCGACACAAGGGCGGTGGTGTTAAAAAGATTTATCGCCTTGTAGATTTTAAGCAACTTAAAAAAGATGTTCCAGCAACAGTAATTCATTTTGCATACGATCCTTACCGAACAGCATATATCGCACTAATACAATATACCGACGGAGAAAAAAGCTATATCTTAGCTCCTCAAGATTTAAAAGAGGGAGATACAATTATTATTTCTGATAAGGCCGAATTAGATCCAGGTAACAGAATGAAGATTAGGAATATTCCAGTTGGAACAATGGTTCATAACATTGAATTTATGCCTGGTAAAGGAGGACAGTTTATTCGTTCGGCTGGGACTAGCGCAAAAGTTGCCGCCCAAGAAGACAAATATACAACTATTGAAATGCCTTCAAGAGAGGTTCGTAAAATTCATGGAGAGTGTTTTGCTTCTATTGGAATGATTTCCAATTCCGAGCATAAATACAAAAGAATTAAGAACGCCGGAGCTAGAAGAAGAAAGGGTATTAGACCAACTGTTAGAGGTTCGGCAATGAATCCGGTTGATCATCCACATGGTGGTGGAGAAGGTAAAGCACCAATTGGTTTGAAGGCACCAAAGACTCCATGGGGTAAGAAAGCGCTTGGAGTAAAAACAAGAAGAAGAAAGTCAACCAATTTTTTAATAGTTAAAAGAAGAACAAAGAAGAAAAGATAAAAATATGTCAAGAAGTTTAAAAAAAGGACCATATATCGATCCAAAGTTAATGAAAAAAGTTAAAGCGGCTAAACCCGACGGGACTCCTATTAAGACATGGGCACGCAGAGCAACTATTACACCTGAGATGATCGGATACACATTTGGAGTTCATAATGGTAAAGATCACATAGAGGTATTAGTAGGTGAAGATATGGTTGGTCACAAGTTAGGTGAATTTTCTCCAACTACCAAGTTTATTAGACATGGAGGAAAGATGCAGAAAGAAATGGAAAAAGCTAAGAAATAAAAATGGATATTAAAGTAAAATTAAGATATTTAAAGATTGCTCCTAGAAAAGTTCGCTTGTCAGCGGATGCTATTCGTGGAGAGAGCGCAGTAAAGGCAAAATCGCTTTTAACATTTATGGTTAAAAAGCCGTCAGAACCTTTATTAAAGCTTTTAAATTCTGGTATTGCTTCTGCTAAAAACGAATACGGGATCGAAGAATCCAAATTATACATATCAGAAATAAGAGTTGATGAAGCACCAAAAATTAAAAGATGGATGCCTAGAGCTAGAGGATCGGCTTCGCCAATACAGAAGAAATCAAGCCATATTACCCTAACTCTTAGTGCCGTTGGAGTTGATGGTAAAAAGAAGAAAAAAGTTAAAGCCGTAAAAGTATCTAAGGTTGCTGATATTAAAGATGTAGTAAAGAAAGATAAATGGCAAGAAAAAGGTGATTCAATTAAGGCACCTACTGACAAAGGTTTAGGTAAAAAAATATTCCGAAGAAAATCAATATAAAACAATGTCGCATAAAGTTCATCCAAAAAGTTATAGAATAAGAAGAATCGAAGACTGGAGTTCTCGAGGATTCTATCAAAAAAATCTTGCACAATATCTCAAGGAAGATTTTGAAATCAGAAAGTTCTTAATCGCCAGCCTTAATAATGTTGGATTAGAAAAGATTGACATTGAGAGATTTCCTCGCAAAACTAGTGTTATTATCTTTAGTGCGAGACCAGGTTTAATTATTGGTCGTGGCGGAGAGGGTGTAGAAAATATCAAGAAATCACTTATCAAAATATTAGAAAAGAAGTTTAATAGAAAAATAAACAAAGGGGAGCTAAGTATTGAAATAAAAGAAGTCAAGAATCCTTGGATGTCGGCATCCCTATCAGCTGAATGGGCTATACAGCAAATAGAAAGGAGAGTTCGTCATAAAAAAGTATTAAAGCAAGCAATAGAGAAGATAATGGCTAATAACGAAGCCAAGGGAGCAAGAATAGAATTATCGGGTCGTCTTGATGGGGTTGAAATTGCCCGTCGAGAATGGTCACAAAAAGGTAGACTTCCCAGGCAAACAATTAGAGCTGATATAGATTATTACCATAATTTCGCCCGATGTTCTTATGGAGCAGTTGGAGTAAAGGTTTGGATATATAAAGGAGAAAAATTTGAATAAAAAGATATGTCTTTAATGATGCCCAAAAAAGTTAAGCACCGCAAAGCCTTTAGAGGTAGAAGCAAGGGAATTGCCCGAAGAGGTAATGAGCTTAACTTTGGAACATACGGTTTAAAAGGAATGGAAACTAAATGGATAACTTCTCGCCAAATAGAAGCAGCCAGAAGAGCCATTGTTAGATATTTAAAAAAAGGAGGTAGATTGTGGATAAGGATTTTTCCAGCCAAGCCAGTTACAACAAAGGGTGCTGAGGTTCCAATGGGTGGTGGAAAAGGATCTGTTGACCATTATGTTTTCCCAGCAACACCAGGTAGAATATTTTTCGAAATAGAGGGACTTAAAGAGGAGGATGCTAGAGCTGCTTTTAGGAAAGCATCGGACAAATTACCAATTAAGACCAAATTTATAACAAGATAATGAAAACTGTAGAATTAAGAAAAAAGAATAAAGAGGAATTGGAAAATATGCTTTTGAAACAAAGAAACGATTTAAGAGTAATCCGTTTTGGTGGTGCAACTCACCCAAACAAGAATGTTAAAGAGACCAATGCCATTAAAAAAGATATTGCCAGAATATTAACTATATTAAAAGAAAAATAATATGTCTAAACGTAAATTACAAGGTATTGTTGTGTCGGATAAAATGGACAAAACCATCGTTGTTGCTGTTGAGACACTAAAAGAACATCCCAAATACAAGAAGAGATACAAGTCTACAAAAAGATACAAAGCACACGATGAGAAAAACGAGAGGAAAGTTGGCGACAATGTAGTAATAGAAGAGATAAGACCACTAAGTAAAGATAAAAAATGGAGAGTTATTTAATCATATGATTCAACCACAAACAAAATTAAAAGTAGCAGATAATTCTGGAGCAAAAGAAATCATGTGTTTCAAGGTTTTAGGAGGGAGCAAAAGAAGATATGCTAGAATTGGCGACATTATTGTAGCCGCAGTTAAAGACGCCGAACCTAGAAAAACAGTAAAAAAACATGAGATTGTTCGTGCTGTTATCGTAAGACAAAAGAAAGCATATGGAAGAAAAGATGGGTCATATATTAGATTTGACGAAAATGCCGCAGTTATCTTAGACGCTAAGACCAAGAACCCAAAGGGAGGTAGAATATTTGGTCCCATACCTAGAGAATTAAGAGAAAAAGGTTTTGATAAAATAGCTGGAATGGCTAAGGAGCTTGTATAACACAATAATATTTGCTATGAAGATAAAAAAAGGAGATAATGTATTAGTAATATCGGGGAAAGATAAAGGTAAAAAGGGCAAGGTGCTCCAGGTTTTTCCAATTAAAGAAAGAATCGTTGTTGAGAATGTTAACTTAAGAAAGAAGAATGTTAAAGCCAAAAGGGCTAACGAAAAAGGACAAATTGTTCAATTTCCCGCACCTTTAGCAGTTTCTAATGTTAAGATTATTTGTCCAAAATGTTCTGTATCAGCTAGAGTTGGATATATCGTTAAAGATGGTAAGAAATCTAGGATTTGTAAAAAGTGTAATAAAGAGATATGATGAAAGAGAAATACAACAAAGAAGTTATTCCTGCATTGATAGAAAAGTTCAAATACAAGAATAAAAATCAAGCCCCTAAAATAGAAAAGGTAGTTGTTAATGTTGGTTTCGGAAGAGAAGCTATATCAAGAGGTAGCGATGATCTCAAAAAGTTCATTGCTGGTCTAGTAGACGACTTATCTTTAATAACTGGACAAAAGCCATCACTTAGAAATGCTAAAAAATCAATTGCTGGATTTAAATTAAGAGCCGGAGTTCCTATCGGGGCTAAAGTTACCCTAAGAGGTAAAAGAATGTATGATTTCTTAGGCCGTTTAGTTGGTGTGGCACTACCTCGTTCTAGAGACTTTCGTGGACTAGATTTAAAGCATTTTGATAAAGACGGAAACTTCTCACTTGGAATAAAAGAACATATAATTTTTCCCGAGGTATCAGCAGAGAAGATGAAAAACATTTTTGGATTTGAGGTAACAATAAGAATTAAAGCTAATAGCAAAGAAGAGGGAATTGAGTTATTAAGATTACTTGGATTTCCCATTAAAAAATAATTATGGCAAAAAAATCACAAATAGCAAAATCAGAAAAGACACCTAAGTTTTCTACAAGAAAGAATCTTCGCTGTTTTAAATGTGGCCGAGGTCGTGGCTATATGAGAGATTTTAATTTATGCAGAATATGCTTTAGGGAAATGGCCAACGAAGGTTTAATCCCCGGAGTTAAGAAATCAAGCTGGTAAAAAATATATGATTACAGATCCAATTGCAGATATGATAAATAGAATTAAGACCGCGCAAGCTGTTTCTAAAAAAACAGTCAAGGTTCCTTTTTCTAAACTTAAATATGAGATCGCTAAAACACTAGAGAATAAAGGTTGGGTTAATAGTGTTGAGAAGAAGGGTAGAGATACCGATAAGTATATAGAGATTGAATTGAAATATGTTGATGGCGAAGGGTTTATTAGAGGGATAAGAAGAAAGTCTACACCGGGACAAAGAATATATTCTGCTGTCTCAGATATTAGAAGAGTAAAAGATGGAGCGGGAATATCAATAATATCAACATCAAAAGGATTAATGACTAATTACGAAGCTCGTAAGGCCAATCTTGGAGGTGAAATTTTAATAGAAATTTACTAATATGTCTAGAACAGGAAAAAAACCAATAACAATACCTAGTGGAGTAGAGGTCAAAATGGATGGCACTTTGATTTCGGTCAAAGGACCAAAAGGAGATTTGAGTATGGAGGTAAGACCCGAGATTAAAGTAGAAATAACCGATGGCGTATTAACTGTTACTCCTTTTAAGGAGAATAAAAAAACCAAAGCTCTTTGGGGTATGACTCGTGCATTAATTAATAATATGATAGAAGGTGTCGTTAATGGTTATACTGTTAAATTACAAATTGAAGGAGTTGGTTATCGTGCCGCCCTAGAGGGAACAGATCTTGTTTTCCAGCTTGGATTTTCGCACCCAGTAAAGTTTAGTCCCGAGCCAGGAGTTTCGTTTGCAATAGAAAAGAATATCATTTCTGTAACTGGAATAGACAAGGGTTTAGTAACACAAGTTGCCGCTAAGATTAGAAAGCTTAGAGAGCCCGAACCATACAAAGGCAAAGGTATTAGATATGAGGGAGAAATTGTAAAGAGAAAAGTCGGTAAGAAAGCTGCCGGCGCAGGAAAATAATATGAATACTAAAGACAAAAGAAAAAAAAGAGTAAGAGCTAAGTTATCTAATAGACCTCGTTTATCTGTTTTTAGATCTCTTAATTATACTTATGCTCAGATTATTGAAGATGGCAAGGTTATTGCTTATGCCCGAAGTCAAGAAGTTAAGAGCCCCGAGAAGGTTGAGGGATTTGCAGGTAAATCACTTTTAGCTTATCATGCTGGAGTTTTACTTGCTAAAAAAGCTAAAGAGAAAGGAATCGGAGATGTTGTTTTTGACAGGGGGTGTTATGCTTACCATGGTCGAGTAAAAGCCTTAGCTGAGGGAGCAAAGAAAGGCGGTTTAAATTTTTAAGTGATTATTATGAAAAAAGAAGAAATTAAGAGTGAAATAGAATCAAAGCTACTTAACCTAAGTAGAGTTGAGAGAATGACCGGAGGCGGAAGAAGACTTCGTTTTCAAGCCGTTGTTGCTGTTGGGGATAAAAAGAGCAAGGTTGGTGTTGCCACCGCTAAAGCTAGCGATGTTAGTCAAGCAATAGATAAAGCCACTAAGCTTGGTAAAAAAAATATGATAGAGGTTGTTATGTCAGAAGACACTATTCCTCATCAGGTAGAAGCTGGTTTTGGAGCCGCTAAGGTATTGCTTAGACCTCAAGAAAAAGGAAGAGGTTTGATTGCTGGAGGAACTACTAAAATAATATGTGAGCTTGCAGGTATTAAGAATATTTCTGCTAAGACAATTACTCGAACTGGAAATAAATTAAACAATGCCAAGGCAACTATTCTTGCTTTGAAGAAATTAAGAAAATAATATGCAACTACACGATTTAAGACCAACAACTAAAAACAAGTCCAAAAAAAGAGTAGGCCGAGGAGGCAAGAGAGGAACTTACTCTGGAAGAGGTGTTAAGGGACAAAAGTCTCGTGCTGGACACAAGAAAGCTCCAGTAGTAAGAGAGTTACTTAAAAAGTATCATAAGTTAAGAGGTTACAAGTTTAACTCTATTAACGAAAAGTTTGCTGTAATTAATGTTTCAGATATAGAGAAGTTATTTAATTCGGGCGATGTTGTTTCCAGAGAATCACTATTAGAAAAGAAGATTATTAGAAAGTCAGACAAGGTCAAGGTTTTGGGCAATGGTTCAATTACTAAGAAAATTGATTTGGTTGATTGTATCGCCTCTAAACAAGCTATTAAAAAAATAACTGATGCTGGTGGGAGTGTAAAATAAAGTTATGTGGTTTGAAAAACTAATACAAATATTTAAAATAGAAGATCTTAGAAAGAAACTACTTTTCATTCTTGGTATTTTTGCCATATTTAGAGTAATGGCCAATGTTCCTATGCCGGGTATTGATCATGGTAAAATGCAAGAGTTCTTTGACTCTCTTGGTTTATTCCGTTTAGCTAGTGCATTGACTGGTGGAGCCCTAGACAAGTTTTCTATTGTTATGCTTGGTCTTGGACCATACATTACTGCTGTGATTGTTATGCAGTTATTGACTATGATAGTTCCTGCGCTGGAGAGACTACAAAAAGAAGAGGGCGAAGCAGGAAGAAACAAGATTAATCAATATGGTAGAATGCTTACTATTCCTTTTGCTCTTATTCAAGGATATGGAATGATTACATTGTTTCAAAGAGAAGGTGTTATTGATCCAATGCCAGCATTACAATTAGGGGTAGCTCTATTTACTATTACCGCAGGAACAGTTCTTCTAATGTGGCTTGGCGAATTGATTACTCAAAAAGGTATTGGTAATGGAGTATCATTACTAATTTTTGCTGGAATTATTGCTGATTTTCCAAACAATGTTTATTCTATGGTATTAAGTATTATGGATTATCCTGGAGCAATACAGTCCTACCTCTTGCTGTTCATTATGGCAGTTGGTATTGTAATTGGAGTTGTTTTCTTCAACGAAGCTAGAAGAAATATTCCAGTATCTTATGCTAAGAGGGTAAGAGGACAAAAGATGTATGGTGGCGTGTCAACATACTTGCCACTTAATCTTAATCCAGCTGGTGTTATTCCTATCATATTTGCTTTTTCAATCGCATTTATGCCATCAATCCTTGGTCAGTTTTTAGCTGGCTCAGACAGTATTATTGGTGTTTTGGCAACATATGTTGTTAATATCTTTGACAATTCTTGGTTTTTAGGTTCAACCTTGTTTGTCTTAGTATTTCTTTTTACATATTTTTACACTGCTGTAACATTTGATCCTAAAAGTGTCGCTGATAACTTACAGAAAATGGGTGGCTTTATTCCGGGGATTAGACCTGGTACCCCAACTGTTAATTATCTAAACCATGTATTAAACAGAACATTATTCTTAGGAGGATTGTTTTTAGCGATTGTGGCGATTATGCCATGGATTGTTCAGGGGCTTATTCAAATAATTACTGGTGAAACTATTCAAGGGTTTCAATTCTTAATTGGAGGAGCATCAATATTGATTATTGTTAGTGTTGTTTTAGAAACACTAAAACAGATCAAGGCTCAACTTCAAATGAGAGACTACGAAACTTTCTAAAATCGTTGACAATAATTCTCGTTAGTAATATACTAGTAGCATATGAATCAACGAGGATTTACATATATTGAGTTATTGATCGTTCTTGGAGTGCTTTTACTATTTAGCGCTTTTTTTGTTATTGTCGTTAATCCAATTCAAAGATTTCAAGAAGCTAGAGATGATACTAGAGAGACACACTTAAATACAATACTTCTTGGAATAGAGCAGAAGTTGAATAGTGAGGGCGAGTGGAATTGTGCTAGCTTACCCACAGATAAGTTTACAGAAATTGGCACAGGGCCAGGTATGTATGATTTGTATAGTTGTTTAACACCACACTACTTAAGCAAGTATTTGGTTGATCCAAAAGAGGGGAATCCATCAAGCGGAAGAGAGATTACCGATGGACTTGTCGGACATTGGAAGTTTGATGAGGAGATTGGAACAACCGCTTATGACGCCAGTGGCAACGAAAACCATGGAACTTTAGTTGGTGGACCAGAGTGGGTAGACGGAAAAATGGGTGGCGCCTTAGACTTCGATGGAGTAGACAATTATGTAAATTGCGGGAATGACGAGAGTTTGGATATTACAGATACATTAACAATCTCATTATGGGCTAAGGTTCCTGCAATAACTGGACCAAATGTATTTATCGGTTCTGGCACCGATTGGCAATCTGCATATTCATTCTTTATACGGGAATCCAATCAAATTAGCTTTGCGTTCAATGACAACGGTACTAGAAAATACTATATACATACTGTTCCAGAAATAGACACCTCTTGGCATCATTTTGTTGCATCGTATAATTCTGGTACGGAATATGTCTATCTTGATAATGTTAAATATATTGCATCATCTTTAGATAGTTCAGTTGCAAGAAATTTCAATACAGTAAAAATTGGATATGTTGGTGGAGTTTCACCACCAAGATATGACGGCCTAATAGACGATGTCCGTATCTACAACCGCGTTCTCTCAGAAGAAGAAATCCAAGACCTATACAACTACGAATATTCAAGCAAATATGCCGTTTGGCAAAATCCTGTAACAAAAAACATTTCCTTAAAATCCATTGAAGACGAAACCAAAGAAGTTTCCACCGGCGCCCCCGAAGTCGCCCTAGACTTCGACGGCACCAACGACTATGTGGATGTGGGAAATAAGGCACCTATAGGGATCTCTTCGCCTACAAGAACAGTTGCAGCATGGATTAATGTAAGAGGAAAACCGAGCGATTGGAGAGCTATTATTTCTCCAATATCTCAAGAGATGGTTCATTTTCAGATAAGCCCAATGAATACTGTGCAAGCGTATTTTTATGGACCAGGAAAAGAAGTTTTTTCCACCACAGCTTTTAATACTGCTAATTTTAATAAATGGTTTCATGTTTTAGCAATCTGGGATGGAACCTATGCGAGAATGTATGTTAATGGAATGCAAGAAGGAATTAGCTCGGCAGGATCTGGGAGCAATATGGCAGCCACTCAGCCTATTAATATTGGAAGAGGTTATGGTAGTAGTAGACATTTCCTTGGTCAAATCTCAGATGTCCGCATATACAATCGAGCTCTCTCTGCAGAAGAAGTAGAACAGCTCTACAAAGGATACGATATCAGAAGTGGCCTCGTTGGCCACTGGCCATTAAACGAAGCTGAAGGCGAAACCGCCTACGACAGAAGCGGAAACGGCAACAACGGAACCCTCTTACCCGCCGGAAACGGCCCCACCTGGACCACCAAATAGCTCTTTAACCATTAAGGAGGTTAGATTAAGGAGCTTAGCTCCTTAACCCAGGCTCCTTAACCAAGAACCAAACAACTAGGTATAAAGTAGGGCACAAATTAAGGAGGTCGGATTAAGGAGCTTAGCTCCTTAATGTTGGACAATTAATTAGCTTTCATGCTATACTAGTAATGTAAAATAAAAATATGGAAAATAATATAATCATAATTCTTGGTCCTCCGGGATCAGGCAAAGGAACTCAGGCAGAGCTTTTAGCAAACACTTTTAACTTGTATTCTTTTGAGACTAGCAAAATACTAGAAGAGAGTTTTAACAATGCAAAAGAAGGGGAAAGCGTAGTTGTAGATGGAGAAGAATTTGATTTAATAAACGAAGGCAATCTTTGGAGAGCTGGCTCTCTTTGTAGTCCTCCTTTTGTAGCTCATTTAGTTGCCGAGAAGATTAAGGTGTTGCATAAAAATGATAGAGGTATTGTCTTTTCTGGATCTCCAAGAACGGTGTTTGAAGCAGAAAAAATTATTCCCTTAATGGAAGAGCTTTATACTAAAGAAAGAGTAAAGGTAGTATTTCTAGACATTCCACCCGAGGAAACTATTCGTCGTAATTCTAACAGAAGAATTTGTAAACTAATGCGTCATCCAATCCTCTTTTTAGAAGAGAACAAAAACATTACAAGGTGTCCACTTGATGGCTCTATGTTGGTTAAGAGAGAGGGTTTAGACGATCCCGAAGTAATCAAGGTAAGAATTAAAGAGTTTCAAGAGAGAACACACCCTATAGTTGAATTCTTGAGAGAAAGAGGGGTTGTTGTTAATGAGGTTGATGGAACTAAATGTCCAGTAACGGTGTTTGAAAGTATTATGGATAAGATAAAATGAAAGTTAAGTCTCTACAAGATATAGCATTGATGCAAGAGGGGGGCAAGATACTAGCAAGTATTGTAAAAGAAATAGAAGGCAAGGCTGTTCCCGGAGTTACTACTAAAGAGCTCGATAAGTTTGCCGAGAGTCTTTTTCAAAAATATGGCAAGCCTTCTTTTAAGGGGTATAATGGTTTTCCAGGTTCTATATGCACATCGGTTAACGAAGAGATAGTGCATGGAGTGCCATCAAACAGAGTTCTCGTTTCGGGAGATATATTATCAATTGATGCTGGCCTTTTTTACAAGGGATTTCATACAGATATGGCAACCACTGTTGCGGTAGGTAATATTGATAGCGAAGTTAATCGCTTAATTAGAGCGACCAAGAAAGCTCTTAAAAGGGGAATCAAGAAGTTAAGGCCGGGGATTACTGTTGGAGATGTGGGCAACACCATAGAAAGATATGTTGATTCTCAAGGGTTTTGCGTTGTAGAAGGTCTTTGTGGTCATGGAATAGGGCGAAAACTTCACGAAGCTCCAGATATACTAAACTTTGGCTCTAGGAATAAAGGAGAGGTCTTGCCAGAAGGTTTGGTGATTTGTATTGAGCCAATGCTTTCAATGGGTGGTTCAGCTATTGATTATTGCGATAACAAAATTACAATTAAGACTGCAGACAATTCTATTTCCGCGCATTTTGAGCACACCATAGCCATTACTAGTAATGGGTGCAGGGTTCTAACAGAATAATACTTGTATTTATCCCTGTTATTATGTATAATGACACTGGAAGTAAGCTTTAAGCTTACATCCAGTAAATATATGCACGGTAAACCAACAAAAGGTCAATATTTAGAGGTTTTATTAAGATGCCCCAAGACAATACTTTCTACTAAAGATATTGCTTTGTTATGGAAAGAGCAAACAGAAGCTTCTTTAAGAGTTAGATTAAGTCAATATGTTAAAAAGGGTAAGCTAATTAGATTGCATCGTGGTATTTATGCAAAGGATAAAAACTATAATCGTTTTGAATTAGCTATCCGTATTTATACTCCTGCATACATTAGCTTTGAAACCGTGTTAACTCGGACAGGTGTGAATTTTCAATATTATAGCAATATATTTGTTGCGACTTACACTACTAGAGAGATTGAAATAGATAACCAAAGGATTTCCTTTGTAAAGATGAAAAGTTCTGTTTTGACTAATACAATTGGAATTAAACATGTAGATGATGTTGCAATTGCAACAAAAGAAAGAGCATTCTTAGATCGTATATATGTAAGCAAAGATTATCACTTTGACTATTTAGATGTTTTGGATTGGAAAAAGGTATTTGAAATATTGCCAATATATTGCAATAAAAGAATGGATAAAAAGGTTAATGAGTATTTCAAGCATTACAAAGAAAATAATTTAATTAAATGACACTAGATTATTCAAGGCATAAGAATATATTATTGCAAATATTAAAAGATATTTTCTCCGATACATCAATTTCGCCATATCTTGCTTTTAAGGGTGATACAGCAGCTTTAATGTTTTATGGGCTAGATCGTAATTCTGTTGATATTGACCTTGATCTTTTAGATGAAAGCAAAGAGCAAGAAGTTTTTGAAAAGATTCAAAAGATAGTATCTGGTTATGGTAGGGTTGTTGATTCGCGAATTAAAAGATTTAGCCTTACTACGATAATTTCCTATGATTTAAAATCTCAAAATGTTAAAGTAGAGGTTAATCGTAGAGATTTTGGTTCAAAGTATGAATTAAAAACATTGCTTGGCATTTCTATGTTGGTAATGACCAGAGAAGATATGTTCGCTCACAAATTAATGGCAATGTATGAACGAATTGGAAAAACAAATAGAGATGTCTACGATGTTTACTTCTTCTCAAAAAATAATTGGCCCATAAACAAGCAATTGGTTGAAAGTAGGGCTAAAATGCCATTCAAGGAAGTTTTAGCTAAATGTATTGAGCTTTTAGATAAGATGGATAATCGTCATATTCTTGATGGTCTTGGTGAGATACTCACTGAGCCTCAAAAAGATTGGGCTTGTGCTAAGCTTCGAGCAGAAACCAAATTTTACCTAGAAGCTTTGTTAGTAAGTTGACTAGAATAATTATTTATTCTACAATAGTATTGTAAGGTATTGACTATATTTTTCAATTATATTAAAATTATTTAATATGGAAGAATTTCAAAATAAAATAAAAGGGCTTAGAGAGTTGTTGTATTATGTCTTTACGGATATGACAGAAAAAGCAAAGATGCTTTTTTACTCAATATCAATAATTCTTGTAATAGAGATATTATTGTTTTTGATTCTCAATAACAAATGGTTACCTGACTATATTTTTATGGGTCAGGGTTCTTTTTTTGATAACTTCTTAGCAGCTGGTCAAATTTCTATTACTATATCTGTCATTGTCATTTTATTAATGTCGGTTCTTCAGTTTTCAATTATTACTTGCATTAGAGAAGACTTTGATGATTTTAAAGATTCAGTTAAAAAAGGAATATCTGCAGTATCAAAAGTAGCAATACAAATTGCTTTACTCGGAGGAATTATATCGGGCATTTTTGTTTTAGCAGAATCTTATCGTTTGGCAGTAATTGCTATTGCTATCATTGCTTATTTCTGGGCAATACTAGCAACATATATTGCTCTTAGAGAAAAGAGAAGGGGAGTAGATGCTTTTATTCGAGCTATTCACGCTTTGCGTAAAAACTTCATTAACTTTAACCTTAAGATAATATTGTTTTTTGTAGTTTTGTTCTTATCTCTTATTGCCCCAATATTTATTCTATACTTTGCCTATTTACTCTTTTTCCCATCAAGTACATGGTTCTTAGCTTTAGTAGGTATGGTCACATTCTTATTAATGCTTATAGGAACGGTTGTTGCTAATTTGTATTTATCAGTGTTATCAGAAAATGTTTGGAAGATAAGAAAGCATGTTGCATTTTACAGTTCTCATCCTTTATACTTATTAGCAATTAATATATTCCTAATGGTAGTTCTTTTAATATTAATGCTTGGTATCGTTGTATAATTAAAACAAAAATATGCTTTTAGATAATAAAAAATTAGAGGAGCTGTTAGTCCCTAAACATGTTAGTAAGGATGATTTTGATTTGGTGGTAGCTGAGGCTAAAAAGAAAAATGTTGACATTGATCTACTTCTAACAGAAAAGGGTTTTATTCAGGACTCTGTTTTGGGTAAGATTATTGCTGACGAAACTGGTTGCGAGTTCTTAGACATTAAAAGAACTCAAATAGTAGAGATTGATTCTGAGCTTCTAGATTATATCCCCGAAGCAGTTGCTTACGCTCAAAAAACAGTTGCATTAGAACAAGACAAAGACACTCTTAAGGTGATAACTTCTAATCCTGGAAATTATACATTTTTTAAGTTGCTAGAAAAGAAGTCTGGCAAAACAGTTAAAGTATATTATGTTACTCCTTTTAACATTGATCAAGCTCTTAAGAGGTATAAGGGTGACTTGCGTCGTGAAGTAAAAAATCTTTTAGAAGAATTAGAAAAGAATCCTGTAAAAAAGGAACAGAATATTGTGGAGTTGGTTAGTCTTTTAATGGAATACGCCTATACTAATCTTGCTTCAGATGTCCATATTGAGCCATTAAGTGAAATGGTGGTGGTTAGATTCCGTATTGATGGTATTATGCATAAAGTAGCCGAATATTCTAAAGACTTGCACAATCAGGTTGTTTCTAGAATAAAGATTATGGCAAAGTTAAGAACTGACGAGAAAGCTGCTGCTCAGGATGGTAGGTTTGAAATGGAAACCACTGTTCAAAAGATTGATGTTCGTGTCTCTATACTACCAATTACTGAGGGTGAAAATGTAGTTATGCGTTTACTTATGCAACGAGGCCGATGGTTTACTGTAGCTGATTTAGGATTATCAGAAACTGATCTTAGAAAGATTAAAAACAATGCTACTAAGCCGTATGGTATGATATTGGTAGTAGGTCCTACTGGTTCTGGTAAAACTACTACTCTTTATGCAGTATTACAGCACTTAAACAAGCCCGAAGTTAATATTATGACTATTGAAGATCCAGTAGAGTATAATATTGAAGGTATCCACCAGACACAGCTTAATCCTGCTAAAGAAATTACTTTCCCTAAGGGATTACGTACTATTGTTCGTCAAGACCCAGATGTTATTATGATTGGTGAAATTCGTGATGAAGAAACTGTAGATATAGCTATTAACTCAGCTATGACGGGACACCTAGTATTGTCTACTATGCATACTAACGACTCAGCAACAACATTTCCTAGGTTATTAGAAATGGGAGCCGAGCCATTCTTAGTTGCTTCTTCTGTTAATGTTTCTATTGCTCAAAGATTGGTTCGTAGTATTTGCCAAGATTGCAAAGAAGAATATTATCTTTCTGAAACAGAATTAAAATATTTTGAAAGCGAGCCAGAGCTAGCAGAATTATTAAAAGAAATTTCTAAACAAGACGATTTATCCAAAATTAAACTTTATCGTGGACGAGGTTGCAAGATATGTAATGATACTGGGTATTATGGCCGAAGCGCCATATTTGAGGTGCTAGAGCTTAGCGAAGACCTGCGTAATTTAATTATTGGCAAAGCTTCTTCTGATATGATTAAGAAGCAAGCTATAGCAGAAGGCATGACACCTATGATATATGATGGAATAGTTAAAGCCCTAGCTGGCAAAACAACATTAAGCGAGGTTATTAAAGTAACTAAAATTTAAATGCCGATACTAAATAAAATATCAACACAAGAGAAAGTGGATTTTATTAGAAATCTTTCTCTTTTGGTTAAAAGTGGAGCGCCAATAGATCAATCTTTTAATGTTTTGGCTGAGCAGGCAGGTCCTTCTATGAAGAATCTTTTAATGGATGGTAAAAAGAAGATTGAGAAGGGTACTTCGGTTTCCGATGTTTTTGCTGGTAATCCTAACTTTGATGGGGTTTTTGTAAGCTTTATTAGAGCTGGTGAAGAGTCGGGAACATTAAGCGAAAACTTAGAATATTTAGCTGATTGGCTAGATGGTAAAAACACCCTAGAAAAAGAACTTAGCTCAGCCACACTTTACCCTAAGATTATTATCACATTTGCTGTTATTATGGGTTTGATTCTTGCTCTGTGGGTTTTACCAAGCATGGTTCAAGTGTTTCAAACTCTTGATGTTGAATTGCCCTTTGCGACAGTTATTCTTTTAAGTATTGCTAACGCAGTAGATGCTTATCCCTTAGAAATCGTATTAGGGGTAATACTATTGATAGTTTTTGTATTAGTGCTATTTCGAATTAAAGCTTTTAGAAAGATCTTCTATATCGTTGTTTTGAGAACCCCTGTTGTGGGACCATTATTAAAAGACTACGAATTAGCCGTTATCGCTCAATTGGGGGCTGTGCTTTTAAAAAGTGGAACCTCAATTGGTAGAGTTTTTGATATATTAGCCGAATCAACAAGTAATTATGAGTATAAAGAGGCGATAGCGGATGTTTCAGAGAGAATTCAAAAAGGAACTAGTTTAGTAGAAGCTCTTAGGGCATATCCCCGTTTATTCCCTTCAATATTTTCTAGTGTAGTTGCAGTTGGAGAAGAGACTGGTTCTTTGAGTAATTCTTTTGGATACTTGGCTCGTTTCTTTACCAACAGAGTTAAAGACAAAACCGCTAAGTTACCAACAGTAATTGAACCTTTGCTATTAGTAACAATTGGTTTGTTTGTTGCTTTCATTGCCGTTGCCATTATTATGCCGATTTACGAGGTAACAAAGGGGTTGTATTAATAATGATAAAATCAGTTAGTAAAAACAAAGGAGGTATTCTTATGGAGGCCATGGTTGCGATGGCTATCTTTGCTATTGGAATGTCTTTTGTGTTGTTGCTTTTTGTTAGCTCTTCTAAAGGAGCTCTGTATTCTCTAGAGGGGACTAAGGCATCTTTAATGGAAACACAATCCATGGAGGCGGTAAGGTCAATACTTAATGACCGTGGATGGTTACCAACTGGGACTTACGAGGTGGGGCTAAAAGACAACAAAGAATGGGATATCATATCTACCGATGGGCTTGTTGGGCACTGGAAGTTGTCTGGAGATACTAACGATTATTCTGGCAATGGTAATCATGGGACACTGGTTGGTGGAGTAACATGGGCAGAGGATAGAATGGGGCAAGCTAGAGGGTCTGCGGAGTTTGATGGGGTGGATGATTATGTGGACGCAGGAAATGATGCTAGTTTGGATGTTGGAGACGGTGATTTTACTGTTTCTTTTTGGTTTGATACTACAAAAATGGATGGTAATATTATTTCCGATAAATACGACGATAGTATAAGTAGTGCTGGTTGGTGCATATATCCGGATAGCCCTCTTAAAAGAATAAGGGTGAGGGTGAGTGATGGCTCTAATCAAGTTGCTTTTAGTGGCTTAACAGAAAATTTAGTTGATGGATCTTGGTATCATGGTGTTGTATTAAGATCTGGTGATAATTTAACAGTATATGTTAATGGTGTTTATGATGGATCCATTAGTGGGGTAGAGAGCTATAATTTAAATAACAATCAAAATATTTTTATTGGAAAGCAAGGCGACGATAATAGTAATAGGTTCTTTGATGGCCTCATTGACGATGTCCGCATATACAACCGCGCCTTATCAGAAGATGAAATAAAAGCACTATATGGTCATTATAGTGAGAAGTATCAGCCTAAAGTCACTGTAGGTGATGGTATTACAGATGGTTTGGTTGGCTATTGGCCAATGAATGAAGGCGAAGGAAGTTATATCTATGACTATTCTCCACGCACAGATAATTGGGGAAAGATGTTCGGCCCATATTTGAATTTCGACGGAACCAACGATTATGTGGATGCTGGAAATAATGAATCGATAAAAATTGGTAATAATAGCATGAGTATTTGTGCCTGGTTTAATTTAAACGATTTCGAGCCAAGCAAAGAATATGTGCTAGTTAGTAAATATGGCATGGGTTATGGTTCTGGAGGATCTAATGCCCTTTATTATCTTCTTATTAATGATTCCGGCTATCCTATTATTGTAATAAGAGATGATAATGACAATACTACTCAATCATTAATATCAAGTTATAGTATTGGCAGTAATAGTTGGAATTTTGTTTGTGGGGGGCGAAATGTTGATGAACAGAAAATAGAAATAAGTGTTAATGGTAGCGAGATTGAGAGCATTTTATCGACTGAGAACGGCAATCTTTCTTCTTGGGGACTGTCTCCGCTATTAATTGGAGCTAAGCAAAAATATAGTGATAGTGAAAAGGAGAGATTTTTTAATGGTTCCATGGACGATGTTCGCATCTACAACCGTGCCTTATCTCCAGAAGAAGTATCTAAGCTATACAAAGGAGAATGGGTTTCTGATACTGGCTTAGTTGGCCATTGGGATATGAATGAGGGTTATGGTGGTCAGGTTAGTGATAAATCTGGCAATGGTAACCATGGTACTATCAATGGCGCTACTTGGGGAGACAATTCTCCAGAATGGGTTGATGATGTTTCAGGCGGGGCGCTAGACTTCGATGGAAACAACGATTATGTTAATGTAGGCAATATTTCAAGCTTTGATTTTTCAGAAAGTTTTACTATTGGAGTATGGGTAAATTTAAATAAATTTGGTGATGCGAGAAGTAATTGTGAAAATAAAAGAGCGAATATCGTTAGTGCTGGTGCTAATCCTTCTGGTGTTTTAGAACTTGGGACAATATCTGGTGATCGTTTTTGGGCGAATATAAAAACAGAAACTTGGCTTGAAATTTCTACGCCAGGAATTGTTAATCAATGGGTATATTTAAATCTTATTAATGATAGGTCAATCAATCAGTTTAGGATGGTTATTAACGGAGAGACTAAAACTCAAGGATCTTATACTAGCTTAACTAGTAATCAAGGCATTGTGAGGATTGGTGGTACAACTCCAAATTGTAGTTATGGATACACAGACGGTTTAATCGATGATGTTCGCATATACAACCGTGCTTTGTCAGAAGCAGAAATACAAAAGATTTATGAATATGGCAGAACAAACAAATTTTATACCTCAGAATAACTATGTTTAAAAAGAAAAAACAATCAGGATTTATAGCATTAACTTCGGTTCTTCTTTTTGGAGCCCTAATACTTGTTATGGGTCTTTCAATGGCATCCACTTCTATAAGTGAGCAGGCAATGACTGGTTATGAAAAAGGAGGAGAAAAAGCCATTTCTGCATCCAATGCTTGCGTTGATCTTGGTGTTAGTAGGGTAAAGAGCGGACAAATGCCTTACCATGATACAATAGTTGCTTTTACCGAAGTTGGTGAGCATACCTGGACCGTACCCGAGGGAGTAACAGAAGTAGATGTCCTTGTCGTCGGCGGCGGTGGAGGAGGTTCAAATTATACTGGTGGTGCTGGTGGTAGGGGTGGTGCAGGTGCAGGTGGTTTAATTTTCAAACCATCTCATTTAGTTAATCCGGGAAGTGGTATAAGTATAAGTGTTGGCAATGGTGGTGCTGGTGCCCTGAATTCTGACCCGGTAAATTCACCAGGTAATGTTGGAGAAGACAGTATTTTCGAAACATTAACTGCGATTGGTGGTGGTAGTGCATCTGGCGTAGATGGAGGATCGGGTGGTGGTGGTTCTTTACAAACCTCCAGCAATCAAGATCAATTGAGTAATCAGGGGTTGGGCTTGCAGTCTTTCCAAGAAGGAGATAGTGGAGAGTATGGTTATGGTAATGATGGTGGAGGAGGAAGAAATGGACCAGCGAATGTTGGAAGGGGCGGTGGAGGAGGAGGAGCCGGATCTCCAGGCGATAATGGCACTGTTAGTGGTAATGGTGGAGATGGTCTTTATTATGGCCACATTTTTGGAGATAATTATGGAGAAAATGGATGGTTTGCTGGTGGCGCAGGAGGTAATGCTCATCCTAGTTCTTCACCAGATTTTCCTGGTGTGGGAGGTCTTGGTGGAGGTGCTGATGGAATTCTTAACGGAAATGGAAACCATGGAATGGATAATACGGGTGGCGGAGGAGGTTCTGGTGGTATAGACGATCCTAGCTATAATGGAGGTAACGGTGGCTCCGGCATTGTTATTATTGGCTATAGTAGAGTTAATTTATATGACGATGTTTATTGCAATCTTTCTTTTTCACAAGACCCAGATTATAGTTATAGGGTAAAAGTAACAGGCACAGCTAGCGTTGATACTAGCCAAAGAAGTTTTTCACATACAGAATATGCTTATGTAGACAATCAAGAATTTATTCCCGGACTTGTTGGTTATTGGCCAATGAACGAGAACAGAGGCAACGCTGTTTATAACGAGGCATCGGACGACAGAGAATCCTATTTAGATTTTGATGGAGTGGACGATTATGTGGAGGCCTCATATGTTGGGTTTCCCACAATGACATCCATTACAGTTAGTGCTTGGTATAGGCCTAGTGATGTTGACGATAAGCCTAGCCATTTAGTGACTAGATACGGTTCTACGGGAATCCAATTTAGTCTCTATCAAGCTAGGAGAAAATTAAGTTTCTATATAAATGATGGTGGTAGTAATAATTTTATTATCAGCGATTACGAATTTTTTTCAAAAGATAATTGGTATCATATCGTAGGCGTTTTTAATGGTGAAACTAAAGACCATCAAGTTTTTGTGAATGGATCATTAGTTGGTCAAAGAATCTATAATGTGGCATTAAACAATCCAAATACTAATATTATAATTGGCGATTCCGCCTGGCACTCTTCTCCGGAGATTTTTAAAGGAAAAATGTCAGATGTCCGCATCTACAACCGAGCTTTGTCAGAAACAGAAATTCAAAAACTTTATAACGAAACAGAAAACATCACAGATGGTTTAGTTGGTCATTGGGATATGGATGAAACATTTGGTGATTTAGCTGTTGATAGTTCTGGGAATAATAATCATGGCAATATTTATGGAGCTAAGAGAGGTGGTTCTAAAGGAAGATATGTTGGAATAGAAGCTTTTACCACAGTAGGTAGCCATACCTGGACTGTGCCAGAAGGAGTAACGGAAGTAGATGTTCTTGTCGTCGGCGGCGGCGGCGGCGGCGGATCTAGAACTACGGCTGGTGGTGGTGGTGCAGGTGGTTTAGTTTATAGAAAAGAATATCCAGTTATAAGTAGTAGCGATATAGGTATTGTTGTTGGTGGTGGTGGTTCTGGTGCGACAACCGATGACCCTGCAGATGGTCAAGACGGTAGCAATTCTTTCTTTGATTCTCTGGTTGCCTTAGGCGGAGCCAAAGGTACAAGAGGAATTTCTATGGCGGATGGTTATCCTGGAGGCTCTGGTAGCGGCGGTAGGGGTTTTGGTGGTCTTGGAATTCAATCGAGTTCCGATTCTGAAGGATTTGGCAATGACGGTGGAGATGGTTATGCAGATGGTGATTATGTTAGTTCTGGGGGTGGTGGGGGAGCTGGTGGCATTGGTGGCAATGCTAATAATCTTGGCAATGGTGGTGCTGGTGGTGCCGGTTTATATTTTGGCAATGTATTCGGTGTTAATTATGGCGAAAATGGTTGGTTCGCTGGTGGTGGTGGAGGAGGCGGATGGTCTAGTCATGGCATCGGCGGTAAGGGTGGAGGTGGTGCTGGTGGCGATGGCAATAATGGATTAATTAATACTGGTGGTGGAGGAGGAGGGGGGGGATATTATCCTTCTGCTGGTGGTTCTGGTGGCTCAGGTATTGTTATCATAAGATATACAAAATGGGTAGATGGCCGCCACGACAAATCTCTGGATTTCGACGGAGTCGGAAATTATGTGAGTATTAATGATTTTGGTGATACTGGGAATTCCGGTCAAACCATATCTGTTTTTGTTTGGGCAAGGGGGTCGGCTCAAGATAACAAAACAATTGCATCACATGGCGACACTAATCAATACATGTGGAACATTGGATCTGGACAGACATACTTTGGTGTTCAGAATAAGTTCATGGTCGGAATTTTTGACTTGACTTTGACCAACTACAAGCAGTATGAGTCAAGTATTACCGTATTTAACAACAACTGGCACTACGTGGGATTCACTTTCAACGCCGGAACTCTAAAAGTGTATGTGGATGGGGTTGAGGACACCGGGGTAACAAAAAGAGTTGATGATGCTTTAACCTCGCTTGGCGATTCTACCTCCGCAGTGTTAATTGGAGCCAAGAAACCATCAGCTCCGGCCAATTTTTTCAACGGACAAATTGACGATGTCCGCATCTACAACCGCGCTCTTACAGATAACGAAATAAGATTCTTATACCAAAGAGGTTTGGAATATCATGTTCATAAAAAAGAACCATTTTGTCCTAAATATTTTACCGATTCAAGAGATGGCAATATTTATAGAGCAGTACAGATTGGTTCTCAATGTTGGATGGCCGAGAATTTGAATTATGAAGTAGGAACAAGTTGGTGTTTTAGTAACGATTCTTCTAATTGTTCCATATATGGTCGTTTATATGATTGGAGTACATCTTTAATTGCATGTCCTTATGGATGGCACTTACCGGACCATAACGAATGGACTACTTTAGAGAGAGCCATTTGTACATCAGGAACTTGTGCGACTGACTTCCCATATGACACCTCAACTAGTGGGTCTCGAGGAACCGATGAGGGGTCTAAGCTATCCAATTATACTCTCGAAGGTAATAATTCTTCTGGTTTTGGGGCTCTAATGGGTGGATATAGGGGCAGTGATGGTAGTTGGGTTTATTTAGGGACTAGTGGCCTTTTCTGGACATCGACAAATAGCTCTACAAGTGGTTATGCTTGGAGACATTATATTTTTAAAACAGAAAGAACTATTCATCGTGCCACCATGCCCAAAGGTCATAGTGCTTCGGTTCGTTGCATTAAGAATAAGTTTTAAAGGTATATTTATTGATTATAAAGAAAAGAGGTTTTAACAACATTCAATTATGTTTTTATTTACCAAAAAAAGAAAAGAACAAAAGGGCTTTACCTTAATAGAGGTTATGCTTGTTGTGGCAATGATTGCAATGTTGGCCGGTATGACAATCCCGATAACCTTTGGATCTTTAAAAAAACAATCCGTTGAAGAAGAATCTTCTAAGTTATTAAGTGTTTTAAGGCAAACACAAGCCAAATCAATGAAGGGAAGAGGTGATAGCCCATGGGGAGTATACTTTACCCCAGAATCATATACTGTATTTAAAGGCAACTCTTATGAAGAAAGAGAATCCATATACGACGAAGTATTTGAGATTTCTCCAGGTATGAGTGTTGCTGGAGCTCCAGAAATTGTTTTTGATTACGAGGGTATTCCTAGAATAGGGGGGCTAGTTGGTCATTGGACAATGAACGAAGGGGAGGGTGGTGTAGTTCATGATTTAAGTGGGCACGAGAATCATGGCACTTTGGTTAACGATCCTACATGGGCAAATGGTAAGGTTGGCGGAGCACTAGATTTCGATGGAACAGATGATTATAGTTCCGTAAACACAAATTCTAAAATTAAATTAGAAAATGAATTTTCTGCTTCTTTTTGGGTTTATCGTTTTGGAAATAGCCAAACCTATGAGTTTTTTTTAGGTGTTGATGATGCACCAGGGACTGGTGGCTTGCCTAAAATTGGTTTTATTAGTTCGGATGGCAGTGGTTTTGTTAGAGTTTATAGAGGTAGTGATTCCGCAAGTTTCCCTGCTGTCGATTTAGGATCTTGGAACTTTGTTACAATAAGAAGGAATAGTGATAACAAAATAGATTACTTCTTAAATAACAATAGCCCCTTCAGAATGTTTGGCGACGTGGCTCAAGCTGGTGATTTTTATGTTAACCGTATCGGTATAGATGAAGGTGGTTGGCCTTTCAACGGCCTTATCGACGATGTCCGAATCTACGATCGAGCCCTTACGGCGGAAGAAATAAGATTGATGTATGAATCCGGCCTTGAAGGTGTAGACGATAACATAATTGAATTGAGTGGTAGTGGCGAATCTGTTAAAATTAACATTGGCCGTCAAGGCAGAATAGAAATAGTTAGATAATTATGTTTTTAAAGATAAACAATTTAAAAGAAAGGCAAAAAGGTTTTACCTTTATTGAGTTTCTTGTATATACTTTCCTTCTCTCAGGTATTCTTTTAGCAATGGGTGGCATTACAGTCAATGTTTTATCATCTAGCTCTAATTCTGAAATTGTAGAAGAGGTAACATACAATGTTCGTTTTGCAATGCAAAAGATTGGCGCGGAGATAAGAGATGCGGATACTATAGTATTACCAGGAAGAGAAGGTGATATGCTATGGCTAAGAACAAACGATGAAAGAGATCCAGTATTGTTTTGGCTTGAAGATGGGGCTATTGTAATGAAGGTGGCGGGTTATCCTCAAGAGACGATAACAGCATCAAGTATAGTGATTGATAGTCTTACCTTTAGAAATGTTGGTCTTCCTAAAGATCCTGGTTCAGTCCAGATACACATCAACGCCTCTTACTACAACCCTCAAAACTATCCCCAATACAACTTCTCAGACTATTTTGTCTCCGCCTATACCCTAAGAGCTAAGAATTCAAAGCCATCGGATAAGCTTTTGACAGATGGTTTGGTTGGACACTGGACATTTAACGAAGGAAAAGGCCTTACAGCTTATGACTTTAGTGGAAACGAGAACCATGGAACATTAGTTGGCACACCAGATTGGTCAGAGGACAGATTCTTTGCGGGAGACAGAGCATTAGACTTTGACGGAACCGGCGATTATATAGATTGCGGAAGTGATGGGAGCTTAAATCCTGGGAGTGGTAGTATGACGTGGGCTTTCTGGGCAAAAATCGATGATGCTGCAAGTAATTGGAATTTACCCATAGAGAAAGTTGGGGGAGATAGGCATTATGTTGGATGGTATGCTTCTGGCTACTGGAACCTTGTAATCACCAGCGATGGAAGTAGAACCGACTGTAATTTAACCTACGATGTAACAGGTAGATGGGTATTTGTAGTAGCTATATTAGATAGAGATGATAATAGTCAAACCTTAAGGGTTTATGATACAGCTGACGATACCTATAAGGAGGCAAGTGTAACTCCAGCGAAAGGAGATACTGTTGCGACAGGCGTTTTGGAAATTGGCTCTGTTAACTTTCCTTTCAATGGTCTTATCGACGATGTCCGCATCTACAACCGAGCCTTGTCTCCAAGCGAAGTAAAGTTATTATACGAAAACACAAAACCATATTAATAATATGAAAGAATATTTATACAAAACAAAAGGGTTTACATATATAGAGTTGTTGATTGTTGTTGGTGTTATGATAATATTTGGAGTTTTCTTTGTAGTGGCAGTAGACCCAGTAGGAAAAATCAAAGCACAAAGAGATTCTCAAAGAGAATCAGATTTAAATAATATATTACTCTCTGTGCAACAAAAAGTTAAAAACGATAGAGGTTGGAACTGTCCTAGTGGACCACTTCCACAAGATAAGTTTACTGCAATCGGCACAGGCCCAGGTATGTATGATTTATATAATTGTTTAACACCACACTACTTGAGCAAGTATTTGGTTGATCCAAAAGAGGGGAATCCATCAAGCGGAAGAAACATTACCGATGGACTTGTTGGCCATTGGAAGTTTGACGAAGGGAGTGGCACAACCGCTTATGACTCCAGTGGGAACGATAATCACGGAACATTGATTAATGGCCCTACATGGGTTGATGGTAAGATGGATAGAGCTTTAAAGTTTAATGGAACTAATAATGAGGTTGTGGTTTCTGCTAATCCATCAATTGCTAATATTTTTGATGGAGGCGGAGTAGCAAGTGTTTGGATAAAACCAGATATAACATCATCAGGAACTAGAGTAATTTTGAACAAGTGGCTTGGAATTTATTTTGTCTTAAGAGATATTGATAATGGTAAAGCAAATATAGAGCTTCAGTATAATTTTACTGGTGGTTGGGGTGGCTTTCGTTCAATAAATCAAGATGTGGTTTTGGGAGAATGGTCGCACCTTGCTTTATTATATAATACGGACTCAACAACAAATGTTCCCCTTTTTTATGTCAATGGAGTTAGCATAGATATTGATCCATTCAAAATTCCTGCAGGAACAAGATCAAGTGATGCTTCTACTAATTTTCAAATTGGAAAGTATTCTACAGTAACATCATCTATATTTAATGGGCTAATAGATGATGTCCGCATCTACAACCGCGCCTTATCCGCGGATGAAATCCAAGACCTATACAACTACGAATATTCAAGCAAATATGCCATTTGGCAAAACCCTGTCACAAAAAACATTTCCTTAAAATCCATCGAAGACGAAACCAAAGAAGTTTCCACCGGCGCCCCCGAAATCGCCCTAGACTTCGACGGAACCAACGATTGGATTTCTGTGTTGGACAGTAGTAGTCTTAATTTTAATGAGGAGGTTACGATATCAAGTTGGATAAAAACAACTAATCCTGAAGATAACCAAGGTTATATTGCTGCAAAACTAACTGGAGGATGGGGATGGAATACTGGATATGGATTAACTTCATATTGGGCTGGTTTTATTTTAGCCAGAGGTGGTAGCTCTGGGACTAATTACGTAGATACAGGATCTAACACTAGTTATTGGGATGGTGATTGGCACCACGTTGTTGGTACAGGAAAGAGTAACGATAAGGTAAAATTATATGTAGACGGTATAATAGATAGAGAGAAAAATTTTCCCTATTCAATGACTGTAAATTCAGCAAATTTAATAATAGGCGGTCAACCTGGATGGGCTCTTTTTGGTGGTAAACTAAAAGATGTCCGCATCTATAACCGAGCTCTCTCTGCAGAAGAAGTAGAGCAACTCTACAAAGGCTACGATATCAGAAACGGCCTCGTTGGCCACTGGCCATTAAACGAAGCTGAAGGCGAAACAGCCTACGACAGAAGCGGAAACGACAACCACGGAACCCTCTTACCCGCTGGAGATGGCCCCACCTGGACCACCAAATAAATTAAGGAGGTTAGATTAAGGAGCCTGGCTCCTTAACCCAGGCTCCTTAACCAAGAACTAAACAACTGAACGCTTGCAAAAGAATACACATTATATATAATGGAGATATAAATAATAAATATGCAAGCAATAACCAACAGCAACAAATTAAGGAGGTTAGATTAAGGAGCCTGGCTCCTTAATCCAGGCTCCTTAACGAAAAAAGTTATATGAGAAAAATAAAATTTACCAATGGTGAATACTATCATGTTTATAATCGAGCTGTAGCTGATTCATTGCTTTTTAGAGAAGACGAAGATTATAAAATGTTTAAAAGAGGCTTAAAGGATTTTAATAATAAATCTTATTACGAAGAAAGGGCCTTTGTGGCTCGCAAAGATATTAAGGAGCTAAGCTCCTTCTTAGAGGGATTAGAAAAAATAGTCACAATAAATGCTTATAATTTATTACCTAATCATTATCATTTGATATTACAACAATTAACCGATGATGGTATTTCTAAATTTTTACACAAAATAGGACACAGCTATACTAATTTTATTAATAAAAAATACAATCGCCCAGGTAGATTATTCCAAGGAGCTTACAAAGCAATTCATATTGATAATGATGATTATCTTCTTTGGCTGTCTGCCTATATCAATGGTAATTCACAAATTCATAAAATAGCTGATGTTGAAGATTATCCATGGACAAGCTATGGATATTTCTTAGGAGAAAGGCCAGACGATTTGGTTGCGAGTAAAGACATTATTCTTGATCATTTTTCTGAAGCACAAGGGTCAAATTCGGTAGTGGAGTATAAAAAGTTTGTCAAAATGGTGATTGAGGAAAGCCGTAATAAAAAAGATATAGATAAATATTTAATAGAAAAGTATTAAGGAGGTCGGATTAAGGAGCCTGGCTCCTTAACGAAAAAAGGAAGATTAAAGTATTAAGGAGGTCGGATTAAGGCGCCAGGCGCCTTAATTAAGCGAAGTATAGAGATTAAATAAGTATTAATTAAATTGTATTATATTTGTTAAAATTTAATCAAATTGTATTATGTTTATTAAAATACCCTCTGTCGCTCATTTAGGCCTTAATTCTATTGGGGTTGATGTGGAAGTCAATGTAATGAAAAAAGGACTTCCTAGTTTTGATATTGTCGGGCTTCCAGCGAAAGTCGTTGATGAGAGTAAGGAGCGGGTTCGAGCAGGAATAAGTAACTCAAAAATAGAGTTTCCAAGAAGGAGAATAATTGTTAATCTTGCCCCAGCTGATGTTCCCAAAGATGGTTCTTGTTATGATCTTCCGATAGCTACTGGAATTATTGCTTCGGTTTTAAATTTAACTATTCCTGAAAAAAGTTTGTTCTTTGGAGAGCTTTCTTTAAATGGAGAGTTGAGGCATACAAAAGGAGCGCTTCCACTTGCTCTTTTTGCAAAAGAAAACGGATATAAAAACATATTTCTTCCTCTGCTTTCGGCTAACGAGGCGTCGGTAGTGGCGGGAGTAAATGTTTATCCAGTAAAAGATCTTTCGCAATTAACGGCATTTTTAAGTGGAAGGGAACAACCCCAAAGAGCAAAATATAAGAAACAGAATGAGGATTTTTTCTGTGAGTTTGATATGGAAGAAGTTTTAGGACAAGAAGAAGCAAAGAGAGCCTTAGAGATAGCGGCAGCGGGAGGGCATAATTTGTTTATGATTGGTGGTCCGGGAAGTGGGAAAACAATGCTTGCAAGAGCTTTTTCGGGGATTCTCCCAAAATTAAATGAAGAAGAATCAATTGAAGTAACAAAGATATATTCTGTTTCTGGCAATCTGCCTCCGGGAAGTTCGCTTATTCAAAATCGTCCTTTTCGTGCTCCACATCACACGATATCTTCAATTGGACTTACTGGCGGAGGGACTCGTCCTCGTCCCGGAGAAGTGACGCTTGCTCATAGAGGAGTATTGTTTTTAGATGAGCTAAACGAGTTTCAAAGATCGGCGTTGGAAGCTCTAAGACAACCGATGGAGAACGGATATGTAAATATTTCAAGAAGCATTGAGAGTGTTGTCTACCCCGCACGATATATGTTTATTGCTGCTGCTAATCCCTGCCCTTGCGGACATCTTAATAGTGAAAAGAAACAGTGTAGTTGCACCGAGAGAGAAGTTGAAAGGTATAGGAAAAGAGTTTCTGGCCCGATGCTTGATCGGATTGATATTCATATAGAGGTCCCCGATGTAGAAACTAAAAAATTAACTGCGGAAGAAAAGAAGAGGGCAAATAATGAGAAGTCAAAAGAGATAAGAAAGAGAGTTGAAAAAGCAAGAGAATTACAAAAAGAAAGATTTAAAAAAGAAGATATTTTTACAAACTCTGAAATGAAGAACAAGCAGATAGAAAAGTATGCTTCTTTATCTAAAGAAGTAGAGGATGTTTTAGTTAGTGCTTCGTTGGAGTTTCACTTGTCTGCGAGAGCATATTTTAAAGTAATAAAAGTTGCGCGAACAATTGCTGATCTTGGTCGAAGTGAAGAGATAAAAATAGAGCATATTGCTGAGGCGTTGCAGTATCGCCTAGATGAACCGAGAAAATAGTAACGATTATAATGCATAACAAACAAGATGTAGGAATAAAAGGAGAAGATATTGCTTGTGAATACTTACAAAAGAATGGCTTTCAGATCTTAGAAAGGAATTACAAAACAGAATATGTAGAAATGGACATCGTTGCCAGTAAAGATGATGAGCTTGTTTTTGTGGAAGTAAGAACAAAAACTAGCGAAAGATTTGGTAGTCCAGAAGAAACAATCAAAAAAGATAAGACAAGGAGATTAAAAAGAGGAGCATTAGGATACGCTCAAAGAAAAAACTACAAAGGGCAATACAGAATAGATTTGGTTTGTATTGTGTTAAGTAATAATGGGGGAGTAGAGAGAATTACGCATTATGAAGATATTTCTTGATAATAAAAACTATCCTAGTATTTTAAAGGGGATTGAGGATGCTCCCGTTGCTTTGAATTATAGAGGGGATTTTGATGAGAGTATTTTTGGTGATACTTTGGCGGTTGTTGGTTCAAGGAGAATAACTAGTTATGGCAAGAGAGTTGTTGAGGAAATTGTTTCAAAGGTTGCTAAAGAAGGAGTAACTATTGTTTCTGGATTTATGTATGGCGTTGATGCGGCGGCACACCGTGCAGCGCTAAATGTAGGCGGAAAAACAATTGCTGTTATGCCGTGTGGGGTTGATGTTATTCATCCTGCTTATCAGAAAGATCTTTACAAAGAGATAGAAAAGAAGGGGCTTATTCTTTCTGAGTTTGATAACGGATACCCTCCTAGTAAGTGGACTTATCCAAAAAGAAATAGGATTGTTGTTGGACTTTCAAAAGCAGTGCTTGCTATTGAAGCAGAAGAGAAAAGCGGAACACTTATTTCAGTAAACTTAGCAGTAAAATACAAAAGGAAACTTTTTGCCGTTCCTGGTTCTATATTTAATCCCACATCAGAGGGGACAAACAGGATTATCAAAGAAGGATTGGCCAAGAGCGTTCTTTCAGCAGAAGAAATTCTTTCATTTTTTAATAAAAGCTCAGAGAAAAGAAGTGCAAAAAAAGTAGAAGGACTTTCGGAAGACGAGAAGAAAGTTTTTGATGTTTTGAAAAGCGAAGCGATGGATGCAAACAGTATTTGTAAGATTATAGAGATGAATATTTCACAGACGAACACAACGCTTTCTATTCTTTGCTTAAAAGGAATTGTGAAGAAGGATAGGGGAAGATACTATGTGTGTTGATTATGTGGATGTCGCTTTTTGTTATTATTTTATTAATTAATATTAGATGATTGACATATAAATTATTTCTATAATTAATCGGGTGCTAGATTTTTAATTTTTTGTAATAAAATAATATTGAAATATTTAGCGTAAGGCAATGGCAGATTAAGGCGCTAAGCGCCTTAATCAGAAGCTAAACAGCAAGAACTATTGCAAAAAAATTTACATTGTATATAATAGAAATATAAATAATAAACATGCAAGAAATCACCAACAGTAAAATAAAAGAGTTGGAGTTGCAAAAAAAATCAATTGAGCAAAACTCTTCGCTTCTGCAAAAAGAAGCAGAGCGTTTAAGCGAACTCAAAAAAGTAAAAGACGAATATCTAAGCAGTGCTCTTAGGGAAAAAGAAGCTGAAGAATTAGCAATGACTAAGGATGTTGATGAGAAAGCTAATCTTTCGAAAGAAATAGAATATATCTTAAAAGAAAAAGAAGTTCTCGATAAAGAAAAAGAAAATATTGAAAACCAAGAAACATCTACTGATGATATAGAAAAGAAGAGAAAGATTGAGCGTGAAAGATGGGCATTGGTAGACAAAAGAAGAGAGCTAGAAGATAAAAGATGGGCAATAGAAGAGAAGGTAGGTCAACTAGAAAGTCAAATATCTAAAAGAGCTCAAAACATTGAAAGAATAACTGAGAATTATAGCGTTGAACAATCTAATATCGCTGAGTTAAAACAAAAAACCGATAAGGCTTTAATAGAACTTAACACTTTAACAAAGAACTTAAGAGATCTTGATAGTGCTATTGATCTCGAAAAGATGCACGAAGAGCACAGAATTCTTAAGCAACAAAAAGAAGAGGAAGAAAGAAGAATGGCTCAAGAGGCAGAAGAATTAAGAAGACAAAAAGAATTAGAGGAACAAAGAGCAATAGAAGAAGCAAGAAGAGCTCAAGAAGAAAGAGCTAGAAAAGAAGAACAAGAAAGATTAGAAAAGGAAGCAGAAATAGCTAGGCAACGCCAGCTACAAGAACAACAAAGAGCCGAGCTTAATTCCATTTTA
>NPIE01003553.1_pt1 | contig 58436 bp, 52 predicted proteins | sample 8637661 | NCBI WGS metagenome assembly NPIE01 (sample SAMN07420842, study PRJNA396082) | bioreactor metagenome | isolation source: sample BA12 brine-fed electro-methanogenic bioreactor BA | place: Japan: Kochi | collected 2016-12-09 | reverse complement strand
GCCTTTTTCTTGAAGTAGCCGTAGGTGCCGGAGGCCGAGTTGCGACCGTAGATGCTCATCGGCTTGCCGGCCCACTCGCCTTTCAGGCCGACCTGGCCCCAGGTGAGGATATCCTCGGCATGGCCGCCCTTGCGGGTCTTGGAGAAGATGGCGTCGATCTCGGGCAGGGAGAGCGCCTCGACGGGGTTGTCCTTGTTGACGAACACCGCCAGGGAATCGAGGGCCACGCCGATGGCGGTCGGCTTGAAGCCGAACTTCTTCTCGAAGGCCTCTTCCTCGGATTTTTTCATCGCGCGGGACATGGGGCCGATCTGGGCGGTTCCCTCGATCAGCGCCGGGGGAGCGGTGCTCGAGCCCTTGCCCTCGATCTGGATGTTGACATTGGGATATTTCTTGCGGAACCCCTCGGCCCAGAAGGTCATCAGGTTGTTCAGGGTGTCGGAACCGATGCTGTTGAGGTTGCCGGCCACCCCCTGCACCTTCTGATAGTCGGGAAGGGCGGAGTCGACCTTGATCTGGCCGGCCAGGGCGCTGGCAGCGGTCAGGATCAGGGCGGTCACGGCCAGCAGAGCCACTGCCGGCAAGCGCTTCATTCCATTGATCTGCATGTACTTGATCTCCTTGTTTCGTTTTGTCCGAAAAAATAGATCCCGGCGGTTTCACCGCCGGACGGCCCGATTCGCCTCAACTCGGCAAAGCATCGCGCCAAAATGTTAGCGACAGGTTAGGGGAGCGTGAGAAGCACATAAAATTCGGCCCCTAAAAACCTGCAATAGCGAACCGGGAATTTCCGCCGAGCTTTCCTTTATACCCCTTTTGTTAGGTTTGCGTTAGGGCCCTGCCGGAAGGGTATTTTTCCGTGCCAGCGATCAGCCCTTCCGGCAAAGCGGCCCCGTCCGGCGCACTCCGGTCATCCGAGTTTTCGGATGGCCCCTACCGGACCGACCCCGGACGCAACCGGGCAATCGGAACATTTTCGCAGAAGAGCCCTGGCAACCGGCCCGCAGGATGTTAGTATGGTATTAACTGGAATTAAAAAGGAGGATTCAATGAACTGCAAGCAGGCGAGAGAGAGGGGCCTGTGCCTGATGAACCGGGAGGGGGATTGCCCGGATTATCCCTGTGTATACCTCCAATGGGCTGCCATCAATCGGGCGGCAATGGCACACCAGGCCGCAGCGGCTGAGACGGCGAGCCGAAAAAAAGCCAAGGGCTGAGCCCGGGGAGCATGCCCCGGGAAGGCGGCTGCCGGAACAGCCACAGGAGAGAAACCTTTCAACCGAGCAAATCAGCGAGTCGTCAATCGTGGACGGGCCGCCTGCCGAGCGGCCTGTTGCCGTGCGGGGAAGAAGGGGGTCGAGGGGCATCCGTTATTCCGCGGACCCTCAAGCTTAAACCGGATCAGCCTTGCATTAAATACGCTTCCGCCTCCACCGGCGGCAGTGGTCGACTAAACAAAAAGCCCTGAATTTCATTGCAGCCCATCGCGTTTAAAACCGCCGCCTGTTCTTCGGTTTCCACGCCCTCGGCGATGACGCGAAGATTCAGGCTTCGGGCCAGCGCGACCACCGACTGGGCAATCGCGGTGGCGTTGGCGTCGTCCACCAGATCCCGAATAAACGACTGATCGATTTTCAGTTTTTCGATGGGAAACTGGCGCAGGTAACTGAGGGAGGAATAGCCTGTGCCGAAATCATCCATCGCGATGGTGATCCCTTGCCTGCTCAGCTCCTTCATTATCGCGATGGCCGTGTCCACATCCTTCATCACCATGCTCTCGGTGATTTCCAGTTCCAGAAACCTCGCCTCCAGGCCCGTCTCGGCGAGAATTCGGGCTACCGTTTCGGAGAAGCCTGGGCGGTAAAGTTGTCTGGCAGAGATGTTTACCGAGACCGGAATCGGGCCAACCCCTTTGTCCTGAAGCGCCTTGTTCCAGGAACAGGCCGTTTTGAGCCCCCAAAGGCCAATAGACTCAATCAGATCCGTCTCTTCTGCGAGGGGGATGAAGGCCCCGGGAGAGATCATGCCCTGTTGTGGATGAACCCACCGCACCAGGGCTTCGGTACCGATGCACCTGCCCGAGGTCATGTCGATCTGCGGCTGGTAATAGAGGATGAGCTGCTCTTCCCTGAGCGCCCGGCGCAGCTGGGCTTCCAATTCCAGCCGCTCACGGGTTTGGGCAGTCATGTCAGAGGTGTAAAATTGATAGGTATTGCCGCCCTCTTCCTGAGCCCGATGGACCGCGGCATCGGCACAACGCAACAAGCCCTCAGCATCCCCGGCGTCCTCGGGAAACAGGCTGATACCTATGCTGGCGGTGGTGAAGAGAGGGACCCCCTCAAGATTGATCTCCCGGCACAGGTCGCCAAGGAGCCTCTGGGCGACGTCGACAACCTGGTTGATGTCGTTGAACTGCTCCAGGACAACGACAAACTCGTCTTCGCCGCGGCGGGCCAGGGTATCGGCCTGTCTGACATGTTGTCCTAGCCGCCGAGCGACTTCGGTCAGCAAGAGATCCCCAGCCCGATTCCCCAAGGAGTCGTTGATCTTCTTAAAGCGATCCAAGTCGAGCAGAAGCACCGCAACCCTTCCGGCAAACCGGCGTGCCCGCGCCAGGGTCTGCTGCAGGCGATCGAACAGCAGGGTTCGGTTGGGCAGATGGGTTAATAGATCATAGTGAGTGAGATATTCAAGGCGCCTTTCATTCTCCTCGATTCTGGCTTCAGCCTTCAGCCGTTCGGTAATATTCCGGGAGGTCTCTACAACCCCCCTCAACTCTCCCTTCTCACCCATCAGGGGGGCGGCCGTGATCTCGAAGACATGCTCCTCCCCCGAATCGAGCCGGTGGCGCTTTAGAGTTAGGGTTGGCTGGCCTGTTTTCCGAATCGTCTCGAGATTGCAGGCGCCGTCACTGGCGCTGCAGGGCAGCTAGCATTTTTGGGACGCCTGGTGGCAAAGCAGCATCTCCAGGCCATGCGAACCCTGCGGCAGCAGCTTTTTGGCCGCCCGATTCAGCGTGAGGAGTTGATGGTTCAGGTCGATGACCTTGATGGGATCAACGATGCTGTCGACAACGGACTGAAAAAAGGTTCGTTCGGCGGCCACGGCTTCCTGGGCATTCTGGCTGTCGGTGATGTCCTGCACTAAGACCACGCCATGTTCCGCCCCCCCTTGGTCCCCCGGGATCCAGACTGCGGAAACCTGCCCCCACACGGTTTTGCCGTCCTTTCGCAGGTAGCGCTTTTTATAGCTGAAATTGCGGGTTCTGACGGGACCTTCCGCCGGATAAAAGCGAAGACTCGTTTCCAGATCTTCGGGGTGGGTGACATCCCGAACTGAAAGACCTTCAATCTCCCCTCTGGAATAGCCCAACCAATGACAGGCAGCCGCGTTCGCCTCCAGGATTTCGCCCCGGGGACTGACAAGGGCTACGCTGACGCCGGGCAGTTCAAAAATGGAGCGAAAACGCTCCGCGCCGACTAGCGAACTCATGAAATATCCTCCTATCCCTTCCTATAAAAGGTCGCGCCTTACAGACAGAAAGCTCAATGGGAACCGCGACAAATTCTGGAACCTTCCGGCGTTCTTCTAGCTCGTGAACCCTTCGGGTGGCCGTTTTTGCCCGGCTCGATCATACCAGGGGCCCCTGGCTGAAATTGCAATTATCGTGCCTATTTATAAGCCGAGAATGGCAGAGGCAAAACACTTTGGAGATGACAAGTGATTACATAAGTCTCTTGAAGAAACCAGAAGGGGGGGATGGTTGGTCAAGCAAGTCATCGCTGAAGCCAAGCGGCGTAAGGCGCCCTCGGCGCAGCGCCGAAGGGCCGGGCTACCCCGCCGGCAGGACGATGGTGAAGACGCTGCCCTGGCCGGGAGCGCTGCTGACCAGGACTTCGCCGCCGTGGGCCTGGACGATGTGCTTGACGATGGCCAGCCCCAGGCCGGTTCCGCCCAGGCGGCGGCTGCGGGCCTTGTCGACCCGGTAGAAGCGCTCGAACAATCGGGGCAGATGCTCTTTTTGGATGCCGCAGCCCCAGTCCTGGACCTTGATCATCACCCCTCCGGTGCGAGGTTCGGCTTCGACCCGCACCTTCCCTTCCGATCCGCTGTACTTGATGGCGTTGGTCAACAGGTTGACCACCGCCTGCTCCAGCAGGGGCGCGTTGATGCGGGCCCGCAGATCCTCGGCGCAGGCCAGCTCGATCCGCACCCCCTTGTCCCGGGCGCTCATGCCGCAGTCGGCAATGGCCGACTCCAGAACCTTGCGCAGGCGCCCGCCGCTCAGGGCGACGCCCCCCTCGTCGACGCCCTGCTCGATGCGCGAGAGGGCCAGCAGGTCGTCGATGATGGCGTTCAGGCGGTCGGCCTGGCGGGCGACGATGCCGAGAAACCGCTCGGCGTCTTCGGGGTTTTCCACCGCTCCGCCCAGCAGGGTTTCCACCGACCCCTTGATGGCGGTGATCGGGGTCTTGAGCTCATGGGAGACGTTGGCCACGAAGTCACGGCGCACGTTCTCCAGCCGGCGCTGGCTGGTCACGTCGTTGAGCACCACCAGGGCGCCGATGTCATACCCCTGGGCGTCGCGCAGCAGGGTGCCGTGGGCCTGCAGGAACAGCTCGCGGTCGTTGTAGCGCAGGACGATGTCCCCCTCCACCGGCTCGCGGCTCTTCAGGCTGCGGGCGACGAAGCGCTGCAGGTCGGTCTTGCGCACCACCTCCTGGATCCGCCGCCCCTGGGCCGTCTCGGGGGTGACGTCGATCAGCTGGGCCGCGGCCCGGTTGAGACGCAGGATGCGCTCCTCGGTATCGACCGCCAGCACCCCTTCGACCATGCTCGAGAGCACCGCCTCCTGCTCGTTGCGCTGGCGGACCATGCTGCGGATCCGGTCGTCGAGCTGGGCGGCCATCTGATTGAGGGCCTCGGCCAGAGCGCTGATCTCCTCCGACCCCTCGACGGCCAGCCGCCTTTCCAGCTCCCCGCTGGCGAAGCGCTGGGCGCCCTGCTTCATCTCCTCCAGCGGCCGGCTGATGCGGCGGGAGACCCCGAGGCTCAGGGCCGCGGCCAGAAGGGCCACGACCAGGCCGCCGCCGCCGATCTTCAGGTAGATCCCCGTCAAGGTTCGATCGATGGCGGTCATCGCAATGGCGCTGCGCACCACTCCCCGGACCTGCCCCGCCTCACTGACCGGCAGGGCCACATACATCATCTCCTGGTTCAAGGTATGACTGAACCGGCTGGAGACCCCGGCCTGACCCTGCAGGGCAGCGGCGATTTCGGGACGGCCGGCGTGGTTGTCCATCCGTGCCGGATCCTCTTCGCTGTCCCCCAGAACCAGCCCGGAGGGGAGCACCACGGTAATCCGGGTTCCCGCTTTATTTCCGAGCAGCTTGCAGAGTCGATCCACCAGCGGGCCGTGTTCCCGATTGAAATGTCCGGCAAACTGGTTTTCCACCAGCAGGGCGCGGGCTTCCAGGTCTTTGCGGGTCTGTTCGAGGTAAAACTGGCGCAGGGCCCCGGAAAAATACCAGGTGACCGCCCCCAGGGCGACCAGGGTGATGAGCAGGTAGGAAGGATAGAGCTGCCAGAGCAGGCGCATGCGGCGCATATCAGATGTCCCCTTGAAAAGGGCGGGTCAATGCCCAGGACAGGGTCAGGCTCGCCGGACGCTGCGGCTCTGAAACGGTGACCGCCCGCCCCGTCCGGCCGATCTGCCCCTGGTCCGCGATGATCAGAATCCGCGGTCGGTCGTCGTTGGCCATGGATACCCTCGGAAAAGAGATTTCATCATTCATTAATTCAGGATTGTTAGGTTTTCGTTAGCCGGAGGAGCGCCGCCGGCGAATCAGACTAAAAGATAGCAGAGGCGCCATCATTTATTAACCGAAATCCCGCCCCTTGGGCTCGCGGAATCTCAGAAAGAAGCCCCCCACGGAATGCCGAATTGATTTCGCAGCGCCTGATCCCCCCCGGCAGATTAATCAAATCCGAGCGGGCTTTTAACCAAACCCTAACCGGGGCTGGGTACCTCTACGGCCTGCGGGGTGCTGAAGCCCCGGTGGGCATTGATCGCCGGCGGATCGGACACGCTGGCGGATGGAAAGGAGGGAGCAGTCAGTCAGCTATTTAACCAGAAAGTTTGCTCGATGAATTCACAACCCGTTCCACAGTCATTTAGCTTCAGGAGGACACATCATGAAACGCATGCTGAGCACCGCCCTGCTGGCGGTCACGGTAATCGGCATGGCCATCCAGGCCGACGCCAAATCTCTCGAAGAGATTCTCAAGGAGAAAGGGGTCATCACCGACGCCGATTTCCAGGAAGCCACCGAAAAAAACGACCTCGCCTATTACAAGCCGGGCCGGGGGATCACCGTCCAGAGCCGCGACGGCAACTACACCGCCCACATCGGCGGCCGGCTGCAGGCCCGCTACACCTTTCTCGATGAAGACCAGGGGCAGGACGAAAGCTCCTTTACCATCCGCCGCATGAAGATCTGGCTGCGCGGCAACGTCTTCAGCAGGAACCTCACCTACAAGTACCAGCAGAACCTCAACGAGACCGAGGACGCCTACGCGGCCTACAAGTTCCACGACGCCATCGCCCTGCAGGTCGGCCAGGCCAAGGCCCCCCAGGGACGCCAGGAGTTGACCTCCTCGGGCAGCCAGCTGTTCATCGACCGTTCGCTGGCCAACGACACCTTCAACCTCGGCCGCGACATCGGCCTGACCGCCAAAGGCCAGTTCATGGACCACCTGATCGAGTACATGGCGGGTATCTACAACGGCAACGGCCCCAACCAGAGCAACCCCAACAACCAGCACATGGGAGCGGCCCGCATCGACGTCAACCCCTTGGGCAAGTTCAAGCGGGACGAAGCCGGCTGGCCCGAGGATAAGCCGCTGCTCAACCTCGGCGGTTCCTACGCCATGCAGACCATGAAGGCCGACGACATGGGTGAGATCGACAGCGACAACGACCTGCTCGACAAGGCCCTCAACATCGACGGGATCGACGCCGCCGACTTCGTGGCCGCTTTCGGCGATGAACTCGATTGGGATCTCTGGAGCGCCAACCTGCACGCCAAGTGGCTGGGCGCCACCTTCGGCGCCGAATACTACAGCATGAACGCCGAACCCGGGATCGGCAGCGACTGGGATGCCGACGGCTACTACATCCAGGGTGGCTATCAGATCCTGCCCAAGACCCTGGAGCTGGCCCTGCGCTACTCGGCCATCGATTCCACCGACGCCAACGCCTTCGCCAAATTCGACAAGTCCGAATTCCAGGCCGGCGTCAACTACTACTATGCCAAGCACAACGCCAAGATCCAGGCCGACTACACCGCCGTCAACGACAATCTGAACAACAACAACGACGACGACAACATCTTCCGCGTGCAGGCCCAGTTGATCTTCTGACCTGCATTTCCCGCCGCATAAATACTATTGCCTTGCTGAACAGCAAGCCTGCGATTGGCCGGCCCCGCTCCGGGGCCGGCCGGGTTTTGTTCAAAAAAACGGCAAGGACCGCTCTGGCATGGGAGGGAATTCGACCCCGCCTGGATTTCCAACTCTTCCGGAACCTATTCTTCGCTCTGATTGACCCTGAAACGCCGCAGCATCTGGTCAGTTTGCCGATACCTTTGCCCATCTTTGGTCCCCTTTCCTTTCCTGCGGTTAAGTGCTTGCCAAAACCGGGCATAAAAAAACGCCCCCCTTCTTTTCGGCCGAATGGGTGCGCTTGCTGGCGAATGAATCGTTTTCCCCTTCGGCAGCCCGGCGATCCGACCTGGCGGACCCGTGGCTTTGCGTCACCCGATTACTCGGGTGTTGCTCTCTCGGAGGCTGAAGTTTCTCTGTCGGCTTTAGGCTAAAATGGCTGGGCTAGGGCAGCGTTAAACAAGGTGGTATTTTTCTCTAACCCCGGGCAGGGCGGCGGTTCAGATCTCAGATCGAAGGGAGCCAGAGCAGCGATGCCCAGTAAGCCGACAGTCGGCCGATACATACATGCCGGCCAGCTGATCGAGGGTTCGGGAGACCCCGTTGACCTGGGGAAAGTAAGTCTCGGAAACGATGCTGGCGCGCAGGTTTTCGGTCATGGCAGGGTGGGGATTTCCTTTGGTGAGGGTTCTTCGCCGTGGGCCTCGAACTCGATGCAGAACCGGGTGCCGGAGCCCGGAGCGCTGTGCACGGAAACTTTCCCGTGCAGCGCCTCGACCAGGGTTTTGACGATATACAGCCCCAAGCCGGAGCCGCCGACGCCGGTCCCATGGGGCGCGCCCCGGTAAAATCGCTCGAAGATATGTGCCTGGTCCTCTGCGGTGATTCCCGGACCGGTATCAGCGACCTCCAGTGTCAGCCCGCCGTTCTGCGTTTTGCCCCACCCGAGGGTCACCCTGGCCCCTGCCCCGCCATACCGGATGGCATTTTCCAGCAGGTTGGACAGGATCACTTTGAGGGCCGCCTGGTTCAGAACAAACAATTCCCCGTTCGGACTTTTTGCAAACCGCAAGGTTACCTGCTTGTCCCGCGCGGTCGGTTCGAACAACTCCACCAGTTGGGCGAGAACCTCCCCCGGATTGACCAGCTGCGGGGGAAGCGTCAGGCCTCCGTCCTCGACCTTGCGCACCAGCAGGAATTCTTCGGCGAGAAAACTCAAATAGGTGGAACTGCGGTGAATCGCCTGAAGGTAATCGCGGGAATTCCCCTCTTCCGGGTGGACAGCGCCCTTTCTGAGCAGTTCGGAAAACCCGCCGATAATCAGCAGCTGGTTGCGCAGCTCGTGAAACACGATGCTCTGGATGTCGGTCTGCAGCGATTCATGATGGCGATACTGGTCGAGTTGAGCATGCAGGGCCAGTTGTTTCTTTCGGCGGGCGAGCAGATTGCGGGCCTGGGCGATGACCTCGCGGATCGAATAGGGCTTGGGAAGGTAGGCGTCGGCCCCCAGCGCCAGCCCCTTGAGCCGGTCATCTGCCGAGCCGAGGGCGGTCAGCATGATGAGCGGAACCGTAGCCATGGTTTCGTCGGGATGGCGCCGGATCAGCTTGCAGACTTCCCAGCCGTCGAGATCCGGCAGCATGATGTCGAGCAGGATCAGGTCGGGCCTGCGTTGCCCGACCAGGCGGCAGGCGGTCAGACCGTCCGGGGCCGTTACGGTTGCGAACCCGGCCCGGCTCAGCGAGTACTCGAGCGGCGCCAGCAGCTCCGGTTCGTCCTCCACCACCAGAATCGTGCCCGGTTCCCCGGTCGGCTTTGCAACCTTTGAGTCCATCGGCCAAGACCCATGGGGCGCGATCCTGAATGCCAGATCATTCACCGAGATATTGCTTTCGAAGCCGGCGAGGAGATCGCCGGGCGCAAAGGGGAGTGTTTCGATTGGAGACGATGGCGAGCCGGTCGCCTCGGAAAGTCGGCTGGGAATTTCGCGGGGATCGAGGCAGGAAGGATCGACGCCTGCGCAATGCGATGGCCGGCGAGCGGGAAGGATCTTGACCTGACTGCCAGTTTTCACGGTGGGCTCCTGAAGTGAACCGGCGCTGCCGGATTAAAACTGCAGGAACCTTAAGGGCGGATCATTGCCGCACGATTACGGTTTTGTGAGGAGCCGGTTAGGCGGTGGAAGCAGAAACGGCCATCCCCTCCGCGACCTCGCTCAACACCAACCGCACCTTGGTCATCGGCCTGCCCGGCCCTGAGTCGACCAGGGCCACCAAGGCGATCAGCAGGCAGAAGGGGGAGAGCTGTCAGAGCAGACGCGGGCGGGCCGGTTTTTGCCTAATCCTTGAACCGATAGCCCACCCCCCGCACCGTTTCGATGTAAGCGCCGCAGGCACCGAGCTTCTTGCGCAGACCGACGATCTGCACGTCCACCGCCCGGTCTGTGACCGCATACCCCTCCCCGCGCACCGCGTCGACGATCTGGTTGCGGGTGAAGACCCAGCCGGGACGGCCGGCCAGCAGGCGCAGCACCCTGAACTCGGTAAAGGTCAGCTCGGCCCTCTCGCCGTCGACAAACACCTCGTTGCGGCCGGGGTGAATCACCAGTTCACGAACCTGGATCGGCGCCTCTTCGTCGGTCGGCCGCCGGGCCGCCTCCTGCCGGCGCAGCACCGCCTTCACCCGGGCCAGCAGGACCTGGGGGCTGAACGGCTTGGTGACGTAGTCGTCGGCGCCGATCTCCAGGCCCCTGACGATATCGGCCTCCTCCCCCTTGGCGGTCATCATGATCACCGGGGTGCTTTCGGTCCGGGGCTCGGCCCGCAGCCGGCGGCAGACCTCCAGGCCGTCGATGCCGGGCAGCATCAGATCGAGCAGCACCAGCTCCGGGCCGAGATTCACGGCCTTCTTGAAACCCTCCTCGCCGCTTGCGGCGCACTCGACCCGGTAGCCGGCCTTGATCAGGTTGTAGTGCACCAGCGCCAGGATGTCTTCCTCGTCCTCGATGATCAGAATCTGCTCTTTGCGTTCTTTACCCATGGCCTCCTCGTTGTCTGAACTTGCCACTTATTAAAACGCCATTGTTAGGCTTTTATTAGGCGCGGAACCCACCACCTGCATGCAAAAATAACAAAGACACCATGAGTTATTAACACAAAACCTCTTCAATACCGCCAAATGAATCGAAAAGGAGGATCAACCAATGGACACCCGTTACAACCTTCGCGACTTTCCGAGCCATTTTTTCGAACAGTCGATCAAGGCCCTGCTCTGCCTGCTGCTGCTGACGCTGCTCGGCACCATCTGCGCCGGCATCCTGCGCACCTTCATCGACCTCTGGCACTGCTTCGAGCAGGTGATGCATGAGGGCAGCCTGCACCACGGCTTCCGCTGGATCCTGGTCGACGTGCTCAGCGTGCTGGCGGTGGTCGAGGTGTTCCGCACCGCCATGGCCTATTTCACCGAGGGGCGCGTCAAGGTCACCTACATCATCGACACCGTGCTGGTGGCGGTCCTCACCGAGGTGCTGGCCTTCTGGTACCGGGAGGTGGAGCCGACCCGGATGGCCGTGGTCCTCGCCCTGGTGGTGACCCTGATGTTCGTGCGGATCATGGCCATCCGCTTCTCCCCCAAACGCCGCGAACTCATCGACGGCCTCTGAACCGAGAAAGGGCCATGGCAATGCAGAACATAGAATCCCCCAGCCCGGCTGCCGAATCCCCCCTGGCGCACCCCATCCGGGAGCGCTGTCCGTTTACCGACAGCACCTGCCACACCTGCCTGGCCTCGACCTCGGGCATGGCCCTGGACCCGCGGCGGCGCAGCCTCTACTGCTGCAGCGAATCCTTCGACCGCTGCCCGTTGTTTCTCTCCAAGCTGCTGCGCGGCGGCCGGCCCATCGACTACCGCCGGCACATAGGGAGTGCCCCCTGGTCTCCCTGCTCCAAGTAGCGACGAAGCGTCAGGCCTGGAAGAATGTAACCTGAAACCGGTGGGTTGCGTCCCGCCGGACGCCTTCATTTTTTGAAGCCGCCAATAACGAAGCAAAAGCGGCATCCCTTTGCCGGGAGAGACCTCTGTCGCGAGGGTTTTTCGGCCCTTGGGGGGCCGGTGGTGGGACCTATCTCCAGCGGGATAGGTTCCCGGCTCCTTGGCCGCCAACAGAACTTTGACAATGCCTTTGCTGTCGTATAGACTGCCCTGAAAACAGGGGGTTTTCGATGGGGCGCGAGAAGAAAATTGATTATTGGCTGACCTCGGCCGAAAAGGATTGGCAGGTCGTTGGCCATCTTTTCGAAAAAAAAGACTATCCCTATGCGCTGTTCTTTGGACACCTCGTTCTGGAGAAACTATTAAAGGCCCTCTTTGTTTCCCGCCATGATGAAGTTCCTCCATTTACCCACCGCCTGATATTTCTGGCAGAAAAAGCAGGATTAGCCCCCGACCAGGATCAACTCGAAATCCTGGAGACCGTCACCGACTTCAATCTGGAAGCCCGGTACCCCGACGAGAAGTTTTCTTTTCATCGGCGTTGTACAAGAGAGTTTACCCGGCACTGGATGGAAAAAATCGAGGACATGCGCCAATGGTTATTGCGGCAGATAAAGTGATCGAAATCGTTAAAAAGTATATTGAGGAACTGAAAATGCACGACATTCCCGTGGAAGAAGCCATTCTGTTTGGTTCTTTTGCGCAGGGGCGCGCCCGGGAGGAAAGTGACATTGACCTGGCCATTATTTCCTCAGCGTTCACCGGCGACAGGTTTGCCGACCGGCGCCTGATCGTTCCCCTGCGGCGCGGCGTGGACAGCCGCATCGAGCCTATGCCTTTCCGACCTGAACAGTTTGCTGAAGGCGGCAACCTGATCGACCAACCTGATCGACGCGATCAAACGGATGGGAGTTCAGAAGAGGTTTGGGGTCAAAGAGGTTTGGCGTTCAGGCCTGAAATGAATGTAACCTGAAACAGGAGGGTTGCGTCCCACCAGCTGCCGTAATTTTTGGAAGCAGCCAAAAGCGAAGGGAAAAAGCGACATCCCCTGCCGGGGGAGACTACCGTCGTCTCGACACGCTCCCGCCCTCATTGACCAGGGGTTGTTGATGGCATATACTCGATTCAAAACGCTGTCAATTTTCAGAATCAAAATGAAGCAGCAGGGGGTGCCAGATGAGGCATATACTTGTCGACACCAATTTTTAGGTCGCTTTCAAGCGGAAGCATCCCTCGGCTGTGGAATTGTTACGCCAGGTAGAATTCATCGGAATCAGTACGGTGGTTCTTGGTGAACTGCTGGCCGGCTTTCGCTGCGGCAGCCGGGAAGCGGAAAATCGGCGGGAGCTCGACCAGTTTCTTGAGTCGCCCCGGGTAGAGATTCTCAACATCGACGAAGAGACGGCGGAATTTTATTCCTCTGTATTCCGTGCTCTGAAGGAAAAAGGGCGACCAATCCCCTCCAATGACCTCTGGATCGTTGCCGCCACCTTGAGGCACGGACTTGCTCTCGCCACCCTTGACGGACACTTCCGGAACATCGACGGATTGCTGCTGGCCGGCATCTGATAAGGAGGCTACCATGGCCACCATGACCCTGCGCGGAATCGACGAGAAAACGGCCGAGGCCCTCAAAGAGAGAGCCCAAAAAGAGGGTACCAGTGTGAATGCGGTGACGCTGCGGCTTATTCGCGAATCTCTTGGTCTTGATAAGAAGAAGCGGAATGTCATCTATAGCGATCTCGACCACTTGGCCGGCACTTGGAGCCAGGAGGAAGCCGCCGAATTCGAGCGCAATACCGCCGTTTTCGAAAAGGTCGACGAGGAACTCTGGAAATAGACGCCTCAAGGAGGTGCGTGAGAGTGATTGCCTGGGTCGGATCAAGGCAACCTGCTGATTTTTACCGAAAGAGGGTGAAAATAGCCGGGATTTCGTCTTAGTAGTCCGATTTTCGATGACAAAATCAGCCCAATAAACATAACTGCTCGAAAATGCGGGGACAATATTCGAAACCGTCCGCCCCCTGATTCTGAAATATTGGCCCTTTTGCCTGGTGTCGGCGTTCCGCCTCCTCGGCTTAGTTTTGGCTTGGCCTGCGTTGGCGACGCCTTGGCAGCACCCCAAATGGCTCAGAATTCATTGCCACGATTAACCGCACGGGACAGTGTAAAAATCGAGTAAGTGCGCCTGGCGCTGCTGATGGCGTATCTTTAGCTTCCGAAAGGGGTGTTCAAAATGCCTCCGAGAAAACAGCTCTACCAGTTCAAAATCACCCTGAAGGACATCAAGCCGCCCATCTGGAGGCGAATCCAGGTCCCAGGCACCTGCACCTTCTGGGATCTGCATGTCGCCATTCAGGACGCCATGGGCTGGCTTGATTGTCACCTGCATGAATTCAGGATTCGTGACCTGGACGGCAGAATGCTGAGCATCGGCATCCCTGACGAGGATTTCGAGAACGAAACGCTGCCGGGCTGGAAATCCAGAGTTTCAAAATTCCTCAGTAGCGCGCGCCCGACTTTTGAGTACGTCTACGACTTTGGCGACGACTGGCGGCACAAGATCGAATTCGAGGGAAGTGTGCCTGCCGAGCCGGGCGTGTACTACCCGCGCTGCATCAAAGGCAAGCGGGCCTGCCCGCCCGAGGACTGCGGAGGGCCGTGGGGGTATCAGGAGCTTCTGGACGTTCTCGCCGACCCGGAACATGAGGAACACGAGGACACCAAACGGTGGGCCGAGTCGATAAAGGAAGGGCCGTTCAACCCCGAGGAGTTCGACCCAGCAGCTGTCGAGTTCAGCGATCCTAAAGAGCGGCTTGAACTGGCATTCTCAGAGTTGTGAAACGGGTGCTGAGTGAGCCCTAAGGGTCGCACCTGATAAACGGAGGTTCTGCCCTTTTCTTAGAGGGACAGGGGGTCGAGGGGCAGGGGGGCAGGTCTTGTGATGCAGTATTTTCATGATGACCTCTCGAAAAAAGGCCTGGGTCAGGCTTCCATGTTGTCAAGATAAACCAACGCCCAAAAGGGACAGCCCCTGACATTGGACAATTAGGGCACTCGATACCCAGCCCAGGCGGGGCAGAAAACCCAAGCTCATAAGTGGGCCGAGGGGGAATGTCCCTTCCCCGGCGGAGCGATGGAATTGGTCCGTAGCCCCGAGGCCGGCCGAAAAGCAGGGCAGCTCCTCGCTGCCTTTCGCAAGCACTACCCGAACAGCTTCCGCGACACCGGGCTGCTTGCCTATTTGCAGGAGCATAAGATCACCAGCCTCCTCATCGCCGGCATGATGACCCACATGTGTCTCGACACGACGGTGCGCGCCGCTTTCGTCCTCGGCTTTTTGCCTGCACCCTGGCCCACGACGCCTGTGCCACCCGGGATCTCGTCTTCGGCGGGCAGACCGTCGCGGCGGAACAGGTCCAGTCGGCTTACGTTGCATCGCTCGGTGCCCTGTTCGCCAGCGCCTTGACGGTCGAGGAGATCGCCGCTCATCCCTGATCGGGCAAGTGCCCCGTGCGGCTAATCCTGTCTTCTAATTCCGGCCCTTTTCGGCGCTGCCCGCGTTGCGCCAACTTGACTTAGCGCACGGCTAAGCCTGCGTTGGCGACGCCTTGGCAGCACCAAAAATGTCTCAGAATAATTTGACACGACTAACCACACGGGACACTGGGATCGGCCCAGGCCAAGTTTCTCTTTTAACTCATCAGTTCGCAAAGGATGCACCATGAGTAATCTACCCAGCTGTCCGGAATGTGGCTCCGAATACACCTACGAGGACGGAAGCCTGTATGTCTGCCCGGAATGCGCCCATGAGTGGGCGAAAGATGCGGCCGGCCAAAGTACCGCCCAGGAGCGGGTTTTCAAGGACGCCAACGGAAATATCCTTGAAGACGGTGATTCGGTCACAGTGATCAAGGATCTCAAAATCAAAGGTTCGTCAGCGGTGGTCAAGGTCGGGACGAAGGTCAGGAATATCCGCCTGGTCGATGGCGATCATGACATCGACTGCAAGATCGACGGCATCGGGCCGATGAAGTTGAAATCGAAGTTTGTCAAAAAAGCATAGTTGGGGAATGTTTTGCAGCTCGACCTGAGCCATTTCTCTCCCCGTCCCCTCTCAGTGCATGGCTCAGTTGGTAGAGCAACTGATTCGTAATCAGAGGAGCCACTAGACCCTGAATCTAGTGGACAGAATGAATGAACCCGACCGATCGTTACGATACCTCGGGCCTGCCTGAAGACCAGTACGAACCCGGCTCCAACGGCACGGTGCTGAAGAACCTCCTCGGAATCGCGACGCGTGAAAAGATGGAAAGCGTCGAGACAGCAGAACTGTGGGGGGCCGAGGAGCGGTTGCTGGGGGAGGTCGAACAGGATCAGTCGTTTACCGTCCAGGACATTCGCGCCATGCACCGGCTCTGGCTCGGTCGGATCTATTCCTGGGCGGGGGAATATCGTCAGGTCAACCTCAGCAAGGATGAGTTCACCTTTGCCATGGCCCATACGATTCCGGCATTGATGGCGGACTTCGAGCACGATCAGCTGAAGCGCTATACCCCCTGCCACTTCAGGGACCGTGAAGCCATCGCCCAGGCCTTGGCCGAGGTGCATGTGGAGCTGATGTTGATCCACCCGTTTCGTGAGGGGAACGGTCGGCTCGGACGTTTGCTGGCAACGCTGATGGGACTGCAGGCCGGTCTCCCGCTTCTGGATTTCAGTGAGATGGCTGGGGCGCGCAAGGAAGAATATTTTGCGGCGGTGCGGGCGGGGCTGGATCGAGATTACCGGCCGATGATACGGCTTTTTTTCGACGTTATCGAGCTTTCTTCCTGACAGGATTGGACGGAGCAGGATCGGGTTTGGCAGCGATGAAACCTCCGGAAGCGGCATCGCGCTTGACCCAAATTCCCTCGACGGCGGAGGAGCTTTCGATATTTCGGGCCAAGGCGCGCTCCCGAATGGCTGCATCCTTGAGGTAGGGATTGGTGCTTAGAAGAGATTTTTTCATACAAGAAGTATATACCAACTGCCATCTTCATTCATTACAAAAATCCATCACATTGAGCGGGTTTTCCGACCAAGGGATGTGCTGGTGGTCGGACCATTAAATTTAAAAGGAATACATGAAAATGCACGGTCAGAATAGGCTTCTGAGTCAATTTTCAGCATCAAAATTGATTGTTTAACAATCCCTCCGGCTATCCTGTTTATTCTCTTCCAGGAGTTCATCGCAACGCTCCGCCCGGTGATCCTGAATGGCTCAGCGCTTCGCTATGGGGCGGCATCTATAAGGTTCTTGCATTTATGTGGATGAAGGCGAACTGGAGGAAGAGGAGTTGTGAGTTCGGGAATACGGTCTGCCGATCACGGTCCTTGAAATTGGATTCATCTACCAGGAGTATGTTGATATCTTAAGTGAGGGGACAGAGCTGTTCCATGGCGATGGGCCCACGGAAAACTGAAACCAGGAACCTTCGCCGCAGGGACTGCCGCCACTCGATTTTTCTGAGCTTCAGGGGGCAACAATTGACGTGCTCGGGTTTGGAATTCTGCAACAACGTCAGGATTGGCAATGATAGCACTGCATATCTCATTTTTGAATGGCACGGCCTTTTTATGGAGCGAAGGTTCCCATGTCGGCGAGCTGAAGGAATTGCGCTCAGCGGTAAAGGCTGTGGGGCTCTCATCAAAAGTCCTGAAAGGCAACACCGAAGCCGGTATCGCCTGGCTCCCCTCACGCGGAGAACAGCCTGTGCCGTCGTCGCCGTTGATCGGAGATGAACCCGATAAACGGAAAAAAGTTCGCCTGACCCCATTTCCCGTAACAACCCGCCCGTTAACCCTCGAAGAGTTGCTTGAGCTTACAGCGATTGCCGAAAAGGGCAATCTGCCGGGAAGCGGCGTCATTTTCGGCCACTCCATCGCCTGGGCAGGTCAGCTGCTGAAGACCGTTCTGGACCTGTCGGAAAAGGAATCCTTTCTGCCGACGGTGATTCAGCATGCCGGGCACTGGGAAGGGCGCTGGGTTCCGGTTCCGGACCAGGCTTGCGAACCGCACCTGGAAAAGCTCACCCGCGAGATGCCCGGGGTCTGCCGGTGTCTGAACAGTTCGGCGGATCAGCCCCCGGATGTGCCGCGGCAAATCGTTTCCGATACCTTGCTGGCCCGCTGCCTCGACGCCTTGATTCGCCGGGCCAATGCATCGCCGGCACGGCGCAAAGGTCATGACAGCCTCCATGACGCCTGGCTGCAGGCTCTGGTGGCTGGGGATGCCCGTATCCACTGGGACGATGAACGGGAGATCCGTGATTTTGCCGACCATCTCACCCGGTGGAGCCGTCCGGTCGATTTAAATGCCAGCTCGGCCTTCAAGTTCTGTTTCCGTCTGGCGGAACCGGCGAAGGAAGACGCTGCGGGCAGTTGGCGCGTCGATTACCTGCTCCAGCCCAAGGCCGACCAGAGCCTGCTGCTTCCGGTCGGCGAACTCTGGAAGAAAAGCGGCAAGGCGGTCACGCATCTGCAGAAGTATGGCGGTGTGCCCACCGAGTTCATGCTGACGGCCCTCGGCCAGGCCTCCGGCTTGTGTCCTGAGATCTCCGCCAGTCTGAAACAGAAAAACCCCGGCGGCCTCGACCTCGAAGCGCAGGGAGCCTATGATTTTCTGCAGGATTACGCCGCGGCCTTGCGCGGTGCCGGGTTCACCGTCCTGCTTCCGTCCTGGTGGGTCGGGCGCGGGCCGGTCAAGCGGCTGGGGCTCAAGGCCAAGGCCAGCAGCCCCAAGATGCCGGGCGGCGATGGGATGACGCTCGAGGCAATGATTGCCTTTGACTACAGCGCCTCTCTCGGCGGCGAAGAACTGAGCCTGGAGGAGTTGAAAGCTTTGGCCGAGCTCAAAGCGCCCCTGGTGAATGTGCGCGGTCAGTGGACGCAGATCGATCAGGAGCAGATCCGCTCTGCCATCCGTTTTCTCGAAAAGCGCAAGAGTCAGTCGAGCTCTGCCAGGGAACTGCTGGCTGTCGCTCTTGGCGCGGACAAACAGGTAAGCGGATTATCCGTGGATACCGTTGAGGTCCAGGGATGGCTCAGTGATCTGCTCGAGAAGCTCACCGGGCGCGCCGAATTCGATCTGCTGACCCAGCCGCAGGGTTTTGAAGGAGAGCTCCGCCATTATCAGAGCCGTGGCTTTTCCTGGCTCGCTTTTCTGCGCCGTTGGGGGCTGGGGGCCTGTCTGGCCGACGATATGGGTCTCGGCAAGACGGTGCAGACCCTGGCCCTGATCCAAAAAGAGCGCGAGGCGGGGGAGAAGCGCCCGGTGCTCCTGGTTTGCCCGACCTCGGTGGTCAACAACTGGCGCAAAGAGGCGGCGCAGTTCACCCCGAACCTGAGCGTGCTGGTCCATCACGGAAGCGACCGGCGCAGGAAGCAGGCCTTTGCCGAGGCGGCGACGCAGCACAACCTGGTGGTTTCCAGTTACGGGCTGCTGCAGCGGGATCTGGACTTTCTCAAGGATGTCCCATGGGCCGGGATCGTTCTGGACGAGGCCCAGAATATCAAGAATCCCGAAACCAAACAGTCCAGGGCGGCCCGCTCCCTGGCCTCGGACTACCGCATCGCCCTGACCGGCACCCCCGTTGAAAACCATGTCGGCGACCTCTGGGCCCTGATGGAATTTCTCAATCCCGGCCTGCTGGGGAGTCAGGCCGGCTTCAAGAACACCTTCTACCGTCCGATACAGATCTACCGCAGTGCCGCAGCCGCCGACAAGCTCAAGGCCCTGACCGGGCCCTTTATCCTGCGCCGGTTGAAAACGGACAAATCGATTATTTCCGACCTGCCGGAAAAGATGGAGATGAAGGAGTACTGCACGCTGACCAAAGAGCAGGCCTCCCTCTACAAGGCGGTCGTCGACGACATGCAGGCGCAGATCGAACAGGCCGAGGGGCTCAACCGGCGAGGGCTGGTGCTGGCGACCCTGATGAAACTGAAGCAGGTCTGTAATCACCCGGCCCAGTTCGCCGGGGATAATTCCTCGGTGGAGAACCGCTCCGGGAAGCTGCAGCGGTTGGGCGAGATGCTGGCCGAAACCAGGGAACTGGGCGAACGGACCCTGATCTTCACCCAGTTCGCCGAGATGGGCAGCCTGATGCAGGCCTATTTTCAGGAGCAGTTCGGCGAAGAGGTTTTGTTCCTGCACGGCGGCGTACCGAGGAAAAAACGGGATGAAATGGTCGAGAGGTTTCAAAAGGGTGACAGCGCCCCGCATATCTTCATCCTGTCCCTGAAGGCCGGCGGGACGGGGTTGACCCTGACGCGCGCCAACCATGTCATCCACTATGACCGCTGGTGGAATCCGGCGGTCGAGAATCAGGCGACCGACCGGGCCTTCCGGATCGGCCAGAAAAAGAACGTTCAGGTTCGCAAGTTCATCGTGGCCGGTACCCTAGAAGAGCGCATCGATGAGATGATCGAGAACAAGACCGGCATTGCCAGTCGGGTCGTGGGGACCGGGGAACAGTGGTTGAGCGAGTTGTCCAATGAAGATTTGCGTGAATTGATCCGGCTGGGCAGCGAAGCGGTGGGAGATTAGTGCCATGGCGAGACGATACGGATTCTACGACTGGTATGAGCCGACGCGCCCCAAAGAAGTCAAAGGCGGGATCAAGGCCCAGAGCAAACGAGGCTCCTTTGCCAGCAAGTGGTGGGGCAAACGCTGGATTCAGACGCTGGAGAGCTTTGACATCGGCGCCCGCCTTTCCCGGGGGCGCTCCTATGCCCGCAAGGGGCAGGTGGCCAGCTTGGAGATCGGCAAAGGGGGTGTTTCAGCCAAAGTCCAGGGATCACGCTCCGGTGCGTATCGGATATCTATCGAGTTGAAGGCTTTTTCCGGCAAGCAGTGGACGCAGATCATCGACCGTCTGGTGGAACAGCCGATTTTTGCGGCGCAGCTGCTCGGCAATGAGATGCCGGAAGAGATCGAGTCGGTATTTGAAGAGGCCGGCCTGTCCCTGTTCCCGCAAAAGAGCAGGGATCTGCAGACCGATTGTTCATGCCCCGACTGGTCGAATCCATGCAAGCACATTGCCGCCGTATTCTATCTGCTGGCCGAGGCTTTCGATACCGATCCCTTTTTGCTGCTCAGGTTGCGGGGAATGGAGCGTGAAGAGTTTCTGGAAGGGCTCCGGAAAGCCGGAGCGGGCCAGGAACAATCCGCAAAAGAACCGGGACCTGAACCGGAACCGGAGCCGCTCCCTCTCGATAGGGAGGCATTCTGGGGGCAACGCACCGAAAGTGAGCCCCCGGCAAAATCCTATCCGGCGAGGCTGCATGCGGCACTTCCCCGGCGTCTTGGCCCTTTGCCGTTCTGGCGCTCGGACAAGGAGTTTATTCAGGAGATGGAGAGGATCTACCGTGAGGCGTCAGGTTATATCGAGAACCTGAGGACATCCGCCCTGTGACCTACCTTAAATCTCGTGCCGCAGACCTGCTCCGGCAAATCAATGAAACCCATCGTCCCGTGAGCATCACCCAGAATGGCGAAGTAGATGCGCTCGCCGGAGGCCAGGTGTTCGCTCAGAATGTTGCCGTCCATCCCCATCAGCGGGGTAAGGCGGCCGATGTCGGTGATACCGGCGAAGCCCTCGACGTCGCCGTCGTTTTTGTCGCCATCGCCCCGAAGTTCCTGCGGATCTCCACGGATTGGGAGCGGGGGGATTTTTCTTGACAATTAACGCTGCGTTTTTTGATAATGAGTCCATTTAAAGAAAAAAATACCAAGTATTGCCGAGTCGGCAGGAACTCATAAATCGGGGCGTTCTGGAAAAATTCATGACTGCAACTGTTCGTCTCCGAAGAAATCAACCGAAAGGAGCCTATCATGAAACTTATCTGTTATCTGAAGGGCAGGAATACGAATAAAAACCCAATCGTCCTCCTCGAGAGTGAAAACCTTGACGATTTGAAATCAAAAGCCATCGAGTATGCCAGTACCAACCCCAGTTTCTGCCATGAATGGAAATGCAGCGGTGACTCCAGCTGCCAGGAACTGGCTGTTGAACTCGACTATTGTCTTGAAATTCGCCCGTAAATTCTAATTCCCAATAAAAAACTCACCGCATATTCCCAAAATGCATTCCACTGCCGGATCAGGGCGGGTAGCCAGGCTCCCGCCCTGATTTGGTTAGTTGGAGATGCCCTTCCCAGCCATCCAGTCGTGCCCGATTCCAACTTTTGGTCCCACAGGGGTCATCCCTCAACCCGTATGGCCACCAGGGAAACATCGTCGTTGAAGGTCTTTGTGCCAGTAAACATCCTGACCCGGGCTAACAGATTATCGATCATCTCCTGCGGCGCCAGGGCATGGTGCTCTTCAAGCAGGGCCGCCAACTGGTTTTCTCCAAAAAATGAGCCATGGCTGTTTTCAGCCTCGATAATGCCATCGGTGTAGAGCAACAGCAGGTCCCCGGGCTGCAACTGCACCCGCCTCTCCTCAAAGTCGACCCTGGGCAAGATCCCGAAGATAAGACCTTCCGCGTCCAGGCTTTCCAGGCTCCGGGACTTGGCTCTCCAGATCAAGGGCGGATTGTGCCCGGCATTGGCAAAGGAGAGGTTCCGGGTTTCGGCATGGTATTTCAGGTAAAACATGGTGATGAAAAGTTCGGCGCGGGTTAGGTCCTCGTAGAGGAAGGAATTCAGGGCGGTGGCGGTTTCGGCTGCGCTGCGGAAGCTTTGCACGCGAGCATGGATGAAGGTTCGGGTTGCGGTCATGATCAGGGACGCTCCGACATTGTGTCCGGATACGTCGGCAATGACCACGTCCAGGGAGCCGTCGCTTCGGGGGAGAAAGTCGTAGTAATCACCGCCGACCTCTTTGGCTGGAACACAGATTCCCGCCAGGGATATCCCCTTGATCTGCGGTACGCAAGAGGGCAAAAGACCGACCTGGATGGTCCTTGCGATCTGCAGTTCCCGCTCCTTCTCCCTGGCCTCGATAAGTTTCGCGGTCTGGCTGGCGTTGCGCCAGGCTACCCCGATCTGGCCGGCCATGCTTTTGAAGAGTTCGATAAACTCTTCGGAAAAAATCCCCTTGGCGGATCTGGAGAAGGCGGAAAGTACCCCGACCGGCTCTGTTTCAATCGTAATGGGAGCGTGGGCAAAGGCCTTTATCCCTTCGCGGTGGACGATCACGGCCGGGGTGGGCTTGTCCATGAAATCGGTATCGTTGACCACCAGGACCGAGTTGGTCAGAAACGTCTCTCCAACGTAGGAGTCCATCTTCAGCTGCCGATCCGACTCGCCGAGGTGCTCCGAACTCATCCCCCGTTGACTTCGCACCGTCAGGACCCCTCGCTGCTGGTCCAGCATGCGGATGACGCACAGGTCAAGTTTGAACTGCTGGCGGAAGAGGTCCAGGATATTGTCCAGAAGAGGTTGCAGTTCCGCCCCGCGCGCCACCATGCGGGTGATTTCATACAGCACCCCCAGTTGCTCTCGGCCAGCTTTGCGGCTGATTGTGACGGATCCGAAAATGTCAAAGACATCTTCCATTTTGCTCCCCCGGGTCGCGAGGTAGTTCTCGACGATGATTCGCGCCGGGGCCGAGCCGACCGAGCCGGACAAGGTTTTTTCGGTAAAACGCTTGAGGTCGGGCAGTTGGAATTCCGACAGGCTTCCCCGCTCGTCGATTTCGGCATCGCCAAGATATTCGGCAATGGCGGCGCGCGCCTGTTTTTCCCCGATGAATTTGGCCATGAGATCGACAAACTCCATAATGCTCAGATTCTTGCTGATCCTCTGGAGGTGCGGGGTCGTCTGGCGGGGAACAAAAATATCCACGAACTTGACCGCCTGCTCCTTTTCCGCGGCACTGGCTTCGGTGAAAACGGAGAGGATCGCAAAGGCGCCGATGTTGAAGAGAAGGGTCCAGAACAGTGAATGGGTCCAGATATCGAAGCCTTCCAGGCCGAACAGGGCCAGGGGGCGCAGCATTGCCAGGCCAAACGGGCCGTGCTCCAGAATATCGCCGGGGATCCACCCGGATCGTACGAAGGAGGGGATGACCAGGGTGTAAAACCAGACCAGGAAGCCGAGAATCAGTCCGACGATCGCCCCTCGACGATTGGCCCCCTTCCAGTAAAGGCCGCCGATAAAGGAGGGGGCGAACTGGGTTGCGGCGATAAACGAGGCGATGCCGATGCTGATCAGCGCATAGGATTCGCCGAAGAGCCGGTAATAGAAATAGCCCAGGAAAATGACCGCGACAATCCCCAGGCGCTTGATATTGATGAGGAGTCCCGATAGGTCGGCGGCCCCGATTTTGAATTTCAGGATAAGTGGCATGACCAGGTGATTGAGGATCATGTTGGAAAGAGCCACTGAAGAAACCATCACCATTCCGGCCGAAGCCGAAAACCCGCCGATGAAGATAAACATGGCCAATATGGGGTGGCCTGTCTGAAGAGGGAGATGCAGGACAAAATAATCGGCATAGGTGGTATCGCCGCCACTGAAGATGAGACCGCCCAGTGCGATGGGGACAACGAACAGGTTGATCAGAAACATGTAGGCAGGAAATCTCCACATGGCATCGATAATATGTTTCTCTCTGGTGTTCTCGATGACCATGATATGGAACTGACGCGGCAGAAGCATTACCCCCATCATGGAGATGAAGGACAGGGTAAACCAGGTTGAGTAGCGGGACTGCTCGGTGCCAAGCTGCAGCAAATGGCTTCGGTCCGGAAACTCGGCGATAAACCGGGAAAAGATGTCAGTGGGTCCGTCAAACAGCCCGTAGGTGACAAAAAGGCCGACGGTGATAAAGGCCGTGATCTTCACCAGGGACTCCAGCGCGATTGCCGCCACCAGCCCTTCGTGACGCTCCGAGGCATCCAGGTGCCTTGCCCCGTAGAGTACCCCGAAAAGCCCCAGGAACAGTGCGACGATAAAGCCGGTATCGAAAAAGGGAACCGGCGCCTGGAAGGGTTCGGGCAGGGCCTGGGCGGTTGCCGCCGAACCAGTGGAGAGTAATTCGAAGGTGTGGGAAACCGCTTTGAGTTGCAGGGCGATGTAGGGCAGGATCCCGACCACCGAGAAGATGGTGACGATGGCCCCCAACAGGACCGACTTGCCGTAGCGGCTGGAAATGAAGNNGCGCAGCAGAAACCACCAGGTAAAGACCATGAGGGTGGAGCCCACCTGGGGGGCCAGAAAATCCAGGCCGCTGGTAGCGGCACGACCGACGTTGCCGTAAAAGGTCCAGGCTGTGAAATAGACCGCCAGGGAAAGGGCATAGATGTAAGAGTTGGAGATGACGCTTTGGCCTGCCTGGCGTTTTTTGTCGGCGTAGAAGGCTACCGCAAACAGCAGGCCAAAATAGAGTAGCGATACGGTGGCAATGATTGAGACCGGAATCATCCAGGATATTTCCTTCCGCACCCAATGTCCGGAATAAACGGATTCGATCAATCCAGCAGGATACTGAAATTATAGTGCTTTCAGGCATGATGTCGACCGGGACCGCGATTATCCTTGGTGGGCGGCAGTTTGGCGACGAACCCGGCGATCGCCTGCACGGTCGCCATCGGCTGGTCGCGAAACGGGGAATGCCCGCATTGGGACATCATGAGAATCTTCGGGGTACTGGGCAGCCCGCGTTCGATGGTTTCCAATTGCAGAGCCGTGCCATAGTTGTCCTCCTCCCCCTGGATCAGCAGGACCGGAACCTTGATGTCCGGCAGGAAGATTTCGAGATTCCAGGTCAGGAAGGGGGCGGCGAGCCAGGCCTGGTTCCATCCCCAGAAGGCGCCGTCCACATTGTCGCCGTGATAACGGGCCAGGCGTTGGCGCAGGTCGGACTCTTCATAGGCTTTTCCGGCGGCGCGAATGCTTTCCACGGTGATCTTTTCGACCAGCACGTGCGGGGCCATCAGGACCAGCGCCATGATGCGCTCATCCTGCAGCCCCCCCGCATTGATCAGGGCGATGGAGGCGCCGTCGCTGTGCCCCACCAGCACCGCCGCGCGCACCCCGGCCGCATCGAGTACCCTGGGCAGTACCGCCAAACCCTCGGTGTGCATGAAGGAGAGGGGGCGCGGCAGAGCGCAAGGGGACGAATTTCCATAGCCGGAACGGCTGTATACCAACGCTCCGCAGCCGGAAGCTCGGGCCGCGCGCTCGGGAAAATCCTTCCACAGGGCCACGCAACCGAGTCCTTCATGAAGAAATACCAGAGTGGGCGCCTCTTCGGGGGAAGGGCCCAGCCACTGGTACTCCAGCGATACCCCGTTGATGTGGAAAAAACCGTTCACCGTATTCAATACCCTGCTCCCCCCTTCAAGAAAATGACCCGGACAGCCCGTTCCAGCCATTGGAATTGTCGTCGCAGGCCTTGTCGAGGCGAGCTGCGACAGATTGTGCATGATGGGTTGACTTAGGTAGAACGATGTATTATTTTTTTAAAAAAGCAAAACAATACCTGATTACCTGTTATTCTCGCAAAGATTGGCGATAAGGGCAAGGCAAACCAACTCCAAAAGGTAGTATGGGATTTTTCCGGAGTGAAGAGCCTAGGAGTCCTTTCGATAAAACAGCGTATTTTTTCTCGGGTTTTTCAGGGCCCTGTTGCCGATGGGGGTTCGGCACCCCGAAGAATCCTGTCCCGTTGGACGCCCTGGGGTCCATCGGGGTAGCCAACATGAATGGGTAGGAGACGTTATGCTGGACCATACGGTAAGGGTGAATGTTGCCGAAGAGCCATCGGGGCTGCGTTTTGCACCGGTTTTCAATGCCGCGGTTGCCTTTGTCGATCGCCATCTTCAGGAAGGGCGCGCCGACAAGATGGCGATCCGCACCAATCGTGGCGAAGAGGTCACCTACGGGGAACTGGCGGCAAACGTCAATCGCTGCGGGAACGCCCTGCTCGGCCTTGGCATCGGGCGTGGCGAACGCATCATCATGATCGTCAAGGATTGCCCCGAGTTCCTCTACGCCTTCTGGGGGGCGATCAAGGCCGGCCTGGTCCCGGTGCCGATCAATACTCTGCTGCGGGCCAAGGATTATGCCTACATCATCGCCGATTCCGGCTGTGCCGCGGTGATCTGCTCGCCGGAGTTCGCCGGCGAGGTCGAACCGGCCCTGAAACAGCTGAAAACGCGGCCCGCCCATTGCCTGCGAGTCGAGGGGGAGGATGGCAGTCTGCAGGCGCTGATCGCGGCCGCCCCGGCCGCCCTGGAACCTGCCGCCACCGCAGCCGGGGACGACTGTTTCTGGCTCTACTCGTCGGGCTCGACCGGCAGCCCCAAGGGAGCGGTCCACCGTCACCGGGACATGGTGGTGACCAGTCAGTGCTACGGGGTCCAGACCCTCGGCATCCGCGAGGCGGATGTCTGCTTTTCCGCGGCCAAGCTCTTCTTTGCCTACGGTCTGGGCAACGGCATGACCTTCCCATTGTGGGTCGGCGCCTGCGCAATCCTTTATGACGCTCGCCCCACCCCCCAATCGACCTTCGAGATGATCGAGCGGTACAAGCCGACCCTGTACTTCGGGGTCCCCACTCTCTACGCGGCCCAGCTCCAGGCGCTGGCGACCGAGAAGCCCGACCTCTCGTCGGTTCGCCTCTGCGTCTCGGCCGGGGAGGCTCTGCCGGCCGATATCTTCAAGCGCTGGCGGGAGCAGACCGGACTGACCATTCTCGACGGCATCGGCTCCACCGAGGTCCTGCACATCTTCATCTCCAATCGCGTCGATGATCTGCGGCCCGGCTCCAGCGGCCGGATGGTCCCCGGTTACCAGTCCCGGATTCTCGATGACGCGGGCCAGGAAGTCTCTTGCGGCGAGAGCGGCCGGCTCTGGATCAAGGGCGACTCCACCGCCCGTTGTTACTGGAACAATGCCGAAAAGACGGCCCAGACCATGGTTAACGGCTGGCTCAATACCGGCGACACCTACGTTCAGGACCAAGCGGGCTATTTTCACTATTGCGGGCGCAACGACGATATGCTGAAAGTCGGGGGCATCTGGTGCTCCCCCTTTGAAATCGAGGCCAAGCTGATCGAACACCCCAAGGTGCTGGAGGCCGCGGTGATCGGGCGGGCCGACGAGGCCGGCCTGATCAAACCCGAAGCCTACATCGTTCTCAACGGCACGGGCGATTCCGATGAGGTCCTGGCTGCCGAGCTGCTGAACCATTGCAAGACCGAACTGGCCCCCTACAAATATCCGCGCTGGTTTCATTTTGTCGCGGAGCTTCCCAAGACCGCCACCGGCAAGATTCAGCGCTACAAGCTGCGCTCCTGATCATCACCAGCGACCGGGGACTCAGCCTGGCAGTCTGCCCGCCTGTGAGCCCGGATTGACTATCTAGTGGAGGAAACAAGATGAGCGAAGAAGACAAGACGGGAATCTCCAGGCGCGATTTCATCATCAAAAGTACGGTCGCTACCGCCGGATTGGCAACCGCATCCTTCTTTGTGCCGCCACGGTTTGCCATCGGCGGCCAGGCCAAGGTCAAGGTCGGCATCCTGCTCCCCTATACCGGCACTTATGCCAAGCTGGGAACCAATATCCGCGATGCGATGAAGCTGCGCTTTGCCGAAGCCGACCACAGGCTGGGCGGCCGGGAGATCGAGTTCGTCGATCTCGACAGCGAGGCGAAGCCAGCCCTGGCGCCGGAGTTGACCAACCGGTTGCTCAAGAAGGAAAAGGTCGACTTTCTGGTCGGTCCGGTGCACTCGGTGGTCGGCATGGCCATGGTCAAGATGGCCCGGGGCAAGGGCCCCATTACCGTTATCCCCAACGCCGGAGCCAATGATCTGACCGGTTCGCTCTGTGCTCCGAACATCTTTCGCACCTCCTTCTCCAGCTACCAGATGGGTTATCCGGGCGGACCGGCGGTGCTGGAGGACGGCCACAAGCGGATCGTCCTGATGTACTGGAACTACGGCTTCGGCAAGGAGGTCGCCGCGGCCTTCAAGGAGTCGTTCCTGCCGGCCGGGGGGGAGTTGGTCAAGGAAATCGCCACCCCCTTCCCGGAGGTCGATTTCCAGGCCTACCTGACCGAACTGGCGGCCCTCAAGCCGGACGCGGTCTACTCCTTTTACGCCGGCGGCGGGGCGGTCAAGTTCGTCAAGGACTTCGCCGCGGCCGGGCTCAAGGACTCGATCAAGCTCTATGGGGCCGGCTTCGTCACCGAGGGGGTGACCAAGGCCCAGGGCGCAGCGGCCGAAGGGGTCCGCACCGTTCTGCACTATGCCGACACCCTGGACAATCCGGCTAATCACCGTTTCCGTGAAGCCTTCAAGAAGGCCACGGGTGAGGAGGCCGATGTCTATGCGGTGCAGGGCTACGATGCCGGCGAACTCATCCTGCGGGGGATGGAAGCGGTGAAGGGGGATACCGGCGCCCGGGCCGAGATGATCAAGGCCATGGAAAGCGCCGAAATCGACAGCCCGCGCGGCAAGCTGCGCTTCTCCAAGGCGCACAATCCGATCCACGACATCTACCTGCGCGAAGTGGTCAACGGCGACAACAAGGTCATCCGGCTGGCCGCCAAGGATCAGGACGATCCGGCCGAAGGGTGTTCGATGTAGGCGTCCATCACCCCGCCCGGCGCGCCCCGCCGGGCGGGTGATTCAGTCATCCAGACGAGTCGCGCATGGAAATATCCTTTTACCTGGTACAGCTTTTGAACGCCATCCAGTACGGATTTCTCCTGTTCCTGGTAGCCAGCGGCCTGACCCTGCTCTTCGGAATCATGGGGATCATCAACCTGGCCCATGGCTCCTTCTACATGATGGGGGCCTATCTCGCCTACTGGCTGGCCGGGGCCACCGGCAGTTTCTGGCTCGGGATCCTGTTGGGGCTCCCCCTGGCCCTGGCAGTCGGCTACGTGCTGGAGCGTTTCGCCATCTCCTTTCTCTACAAGCGCGATCATCTCTACCAGGTGCTGCTGACCTTCGCCCTGATTCTCGTCTTCAACGAGCTGCAGCGAATCCTCTGGGGGAGCGATGTCCACGGGGTGGCGATCCCGCAGCTGCTGGCCGGTTCGATTCCATTGACCGAGAACCAGAGCTACCCGATCTACCGCCTGTTCATTTCGGCGGCCTGTGTCGCCATTGCCGCCGGGATGTACTGGGTGATCCAGAAGACCCGCCTGGGGATGATGATTCGCGCCGGGGCCAGCAACCGCGAGATGGTGCAGGCCCTGGGGATCAACATCAGCCGGCTGTTCGCCCTGGTCTTCAGCCTCGGGGTGGCCCTGGCCGCCTTCGCCGGGATGCTGGCCGCGCCGGTCGATTCGGTCTACCCGGGGATGGGGGAGACCGTGCTCATCATCTCCTTCGTGGTGGTGGTGATCGGCGGCACCGGCTCGATCAAGGGGGCCTTTGTCGGGGCCATGCTGATCGGGCTGGCGAGTACCTTCGGCAAGGTTCTGCTTCCGGAGATGGCCAGCATTTCGGTTTATGCGCTGATGGCTCTGATCCTGCTGTGGCGGCCCCAGGGACTGTTCGGGAGGGCCGCCTGAGATGCCGTCGCTGATCCGCCACCTGCCGCTGTTGGCGGCGCTGCTCGCCCTGGCGCTGTTTCCCCTGTTCGGCTCCGATTTCTACGTCGGGTTGCTGACCCGCATCCTGATCCTGGGCATCTTCGCCATGAGCCTGGATCTGCTCATCGGCTATACCGGTCTGGTCAGCTTCGGTCACGCGGCCTTTTTCGGCATCGGCGCCTATGCCCTGGCCATCGCCTTTCGCGATGCCGACGTGGTTCACCTCTGGCAGGCGCTCCCCCTGTCGCTGGCCGCCGCGGCCCTGGCCGCCCTGGTGATCGGCTGGATCAGCATCCGTACCAGCGGCATCTATTTCATCATGATCACCCTGGCCTTTGCCCAGATGTTCTACTACTTCTTTTTCGAGTCCTCCAGCTACGGCGGCGATGACGGGATCTTTCTGTTTCTGAAGCCGGTGCTGATGGTCGGCTCGGAAGACCTGCTGCGGCTCGACGAGGAGACCCATTTTTACTATTTCGTGCTGAGCTGCCTGGTGCTTGCCTACCTGTTCCTGGTCATGATCCTGCGTGCCCCCTTCGGCCAGGTGATCAAGGGAATCCGCGCCAATGAGCACCGGGTACGCGCCCTGGGCTATGCCAGCGGCGGCTACAAACTGGCGAGCTTCGTGATCGCCGGCACCCTGGCCGGGCTCGCGGGGTTTCTGCAGGGGGCGCATACCGGCTACATCAATCCGTCCTACATGAGCTGGCACGAGTCCGGGGTGGCCATCGCCATCGTTATCCTGGGAGGGATGGGGACGCTCTACGGGCCCATCCTCGGAGCCTTCCTGGTGGTGCTGCTGCAGCATTTCCTGCCCGAACTGACTTCCCACTGGCAGCTGTTGTTCGGTGCCATCGTCATCGCCGTGGTCCTGTTCCTGCCCCACGGCGCGGCCAGCCTGCCGTCGAGAGTTGCCGCGCTGGTCAAGGGGAGGGCAGGGCGGCAGGCCTCGGCCGACCTGGCGGTGGAAAAGGGGGCCGGCGATGACTGACGTCATTCTGCGCACCGAGCGGCTGAGCAAGAGTTTCGGCGGGCTGATCGCCACCAACAACGTCTCGCTGGCCTTCGCGCGCGGCGAGGTGCATGCGATCATCGGCCCCAACGGCGCCGGCAAGACCACCCTCATCAATCTGCTCTCGGGCGATCTGCTGCCGAACGACGGCGCCATTCTTTTCAACGAGCGGGACATCACCCGGCTCCCCTCCAACCAGGTCTCCCAGCTGGGGGTCGGCCGCAGTTACCAGAAGACCAACATCTTTTCCCAGTTCACCTGTTTTCAGAACTGCTGGGTCGGCGCTCAGTCGCGTCTCAATACTTCGATGCGCTTTTTCCGTCCTGCATCCCGGCTGCGGGAAGTTCGGGAACGCACTGAGCGGGCGCTGGAGCTCTGTGGCCTGGCACATCGCCGCGACACGGTGGCTGCGGCGATGAGTTACGGCGAGCAGCGGCAGCTGGAGATCGGCATGATGCTGGCGACCGAACCGGAACTGCTGCTGCTGGACGAACCCCTTGCCGGCATGGGCAGCGAGGAATCCCAACAGGTGATCGCACTGCTGCGCCGCCTGGCCGAAGGACATACGTTGATCCTGATCGAACACGATATGGATGCCGTCTTTGCCATCGCCGACCGGCTGACCGTCATGGTCAACGGCCGGGTTCTGGAAACCGGGACGGTCGAGCAGATCCGCAGCAGCCAGGAGGTGCAAGAGGCCTATCTGGGGGTGGACGAGGAGACGGCCTGATGGCAAGACAAGCGAAGGGTCCGATCATCGAGGCGCACGAGCTGCACACCTATTACGGGGCCAGTCACGTTCTCCACGGCGTAAGCTTCAGTATCCGGCCGGGAGAGACGCTGAGCCTGATGGGACGCAACGGCATGGGCAAGACCACCCTGCTGCGCTCCCTGCTGGGGTTGACCCCGCCGCGCCGGGGGACGGTGAAGGTCTATGGGCGGGATATGACCGGCGCGGCGACGCAAAAGATCGTTCGTCAGGGCATCGCCTTTGTCCCGGAGGACCGTGGAATCTTTCCCAACCTGACCGTCAGGGAGAACCTGATCATGGCCGCGCGTCCCGGCCCCGACGGCCGGCGGGAATGGGACCTGAAGCGGGTGCTGGACACCTTTCCGCGGCTGGCCCAGCGCATGACCCACATGGGCAACCATCTCTCCGGCGGCGAGCAACAGATGCTTACCGTTGGACGGGCGCTGATGACCAATCCCGATCTGCTGATCCTCGATGAGGCCACCGAGGGCCTGGCGCCACTGATTCGCAAAGAGATCTGGTCGGTGGTGCGGCAGATCAAGCAGAGCGGCATCGCCTCGGTGATCGTCGATAAGGATGTCAAGGCGTTGCTGGAACTGGCCGATCGCAACATCATCATCAGCAAGGGCCGGATTGTCTATGAAGGCAGTTCGGCGGAATTGGCCGCCAATCCCGAGGTCCACACCAGATACCTTGGGGTCTGACAGAGGCAGGACAACGTCCCGGAGGAGAATCTCCATGTTCCTGAAAGAGATCCTGGTCCACCTCGACCATACCCCCCGGTGCCAAGCCCGGCTGGATGTCGCCATCAGCCTGGCCCAAAAACACCGGGCCCATTTGACCGGGTTGTTTGCAACCTCTCATCCCTATTTCGCGGCTCGCCGCACCGATTCGCAGCCGGCGTTGGCCGAGGCGGAATCACTGTTCAGGCAGAAAGCCGCCCAGGCAGAGGTTGCCGCCGACTGGCTTAACCCCGATCCCGAGGAGGTGATGGCGGGCGTCGCGGACCGGGTGATTCTGCATGCCTATTACGCCGATCTGGTGATTCTGGGCCAGGCCGACCCAGGCTCGGGGGGGCTCAGTGTCCCCTTCGACCTTCCCGAGCGGGTTGCCCTGGGAGCGGGGCGCCCGGTGCTGGTGGTCCCCCATAGCGGGGAATTCAAGAGCGTCGGCGAACGGGTCATGGTGGCCTGGAGGGGCGGCAGGGCGTCATCGCGGGCTCTCAACGATGCCATCCCCTTTTTAGTGCAGGCACAACAGATCCATTTAATGATGGTGAACCCTCTGGAACATTTCGAGCAGGAGGCGCGGAACCTTTGCACCTACCTGGCACGTCATGGAATCAAGGCTACTTCCGATAGGCTGTCAGCCAACGAGGTGCGAGCCGGGGACATTCTTCTCAACCAGGCCTGCGACCTCGGCATCGATCTGATGGTCCTGGGGGTCTTTTCCCACCGGCGGCTGGGAAAAAAAGACCTCGGCCCGGTCGGCAGACATTTTCTCGAACACATGACCATCCCGGTTCTGATGTCCCGCTGAGGTCATTTTCTTCCCAAGCTTTACTCCCATATCTACCTGGACCCTTCCGATCTGTATTGCCACCTCATCCGGCTCCTCCCGGGGGACCTCCAGGATCGGTTTGCGGCACCGCGCATCCCGACCCCGCAGAGATTCGCCAGCCCGACTGGACGTGGCGCAGCGCCTCGTCGTCTACTGGGCGGGAAGCTTCTTTTGTTCCACCGGTCTGGGCTTGGACTGGATCTCCGGGCCATACGGCAATCGCGAGGCCAAGCGATTGTTCCAGGGCGTGCTGCTGGCATCGATTTATGATAAATTCAATGCAGCCAAGAATCCTGACAAAGCGAAAGAACTTGGGGGACACCATGGAAGAACTCACCAGCAATTCCTGGAAGAAATTCATCAAGAATGGCTATCGCATTTTTCTTGGTACGGGAGCGGCCTGTCCCCACGCACTGATCGATCTTTTTCTGGAATCTGCCCGGTATTTCACGGACCTGGAATTCGTGAACCTGCTCACCCTCGGCAAGACCCCCTGGACCGACCCCCAATATGAGCAAAACCTTCGGGTCAATACCTTTTTCGTGGACCAGGGATCCCGGGGCGCGGTGCGCTCGGGCAAGGCCGACTACACCCCCTGTTTTCTGTCGGAGATCCCCGCTCTTCTGTCGGAAAACGTCCTCCCCGTCGATATTGCCTTCATCCAGGTCACTCCGCCCGACGCGCAGGGCTACTGCTCGCTGGGGGTCTCGGTCGACATCGGCATGGCCGCGGCCAAATCCGCCAAGTACATCGTGGCCCAGATCAATGACCGGATGCCGAGGACCTTCGGCCAATGTTACCTGCACAAAGATGAGATCGCAGCTTTCATCAGGGTCTCCGAGCCCATTCCGACGGTTCCTGCTGCAGGATTGGACGAAGTCACGCTGCAGATCGGCAAATACGTCTCCCTGCTCATCGAAGACGGCTGCACCCTGCAGGTGGGCATCGGCAAGATCCCCGACGCGGTGCTGCACAGCTTGACCGGCCACAACGACCTCGGCATCCACACCGAGATGTTCAGCGACGGCCTGTTGAATCTGTACAAAAACGGCAATATCACCAACCGGCTCAAGGGGATTCACGAAGGCAAGACGATTGCCTCGTTTTGTTACGGCAGCCAGGAACTCTACGATTTCGTCGACAACAATCCCCACGTCGAGTTTCATGCCTCAGACTATGTGAACAATCCGTCGACCATCGCCCAAAACAACAAGATGATTTCGATTACCAGCGCGATTCAGGTCGATCTGACCGGACAGATCGTTTCCGATTCGGTGGCAGGCCAGTTTTACAGCGGCATCGGAGGCCAGGTGGATTTCATCCGCGGCGCCGGCATGAGCCAGGGGGGGCGGCCCATCATCGCGATGCCTTCAACGGCCCAAAACGGAACCATTTCGCGCATCGTTTCAGACCTCAGCCAGGGATCCGGGGTGGTGGCCACCCGCGGGGATGTCCATTACGTGGTGACCGAGTACGGGATAGCGACACTGAGAGGGGGCAGTATTCGCGAGCGGGTCATGGAGTTGATTCAGATCGCTCATCCAAAGTTCCGGGATCAATTGCTGGACGACATGGTGAAATCCACCCGGGTTCCCACCTATCAGCGGGACACCCCGGCCCCCGTCAAGGAGCTGGGCGATACCGAAGTCATCAAGCTGGAGATCAAGGGGGAAGACTATTTTCTGCGCCCCCTCCACCCGTCCGATCAACGTCGGCTGCAGAGCTTCTTCTACTCTCACGACAAGGTGACGCTGTTCCAGAGGTACCGAAACGAACCGAAAAAGATGGGCACGGCGCAGGCCTACCGCCTGGTCAATACCGACCTGGCCAAGGACATGGCGCTGTGCATCGTGGAACGCCAGGGCCCCAGAGAGGTCATCCTGGCCGTCGGACGCTACTACGTCCTTGAGGATGGAGAGCGGGCGGAAGCCGCTTTTGTCGTGCATGAATCGATGCGCAACAAGGGCTTTGCCAGCTTGCTCCTGGAAAAACTCATCGCCATCGCGCGCCACAGGGGACTGAAATTTCTGACCGCCAATGTCCGCCAGGACAATCCCTCGATGCGCCGGGTTTTCGAAAAATTTTATTTCACCAGCGAGCGCGCCGAGGACCCGGCAGAGCTGGAGTACCTGCTCCCCCTGGAGTGAGCATGGACGATCTGGAAAAGAAGTTTCCCTTCAAAAAAGAGCACTTCCAGGTCTTTTGCCATCCGGATTGCCTTTTGCACCTGGTGGGCGAGGATCACCCCGAAACCCCGGAGCGGCTCAGAAGCATTCTCCGAGGCTGCGCCGGGCTCCCCGCGGACTTGCCCGTCTCCTTTCAGGTTCCGCAACCGGCCCGAATCTCTCAACTGGAACTCGTGCATGAAAAGGACTATCTGCTACGGTTCGAAGCCTGTTGCCTGCGATTGAATCCCTTTTTCATGTCCCACGACAATCATATCAGCCTGAATACCTTTCGCGCCGTGCTTGCCGCCGGGGGGTGCGCCGTGGCTTTGGCCGAAACCCTGCTGGAAAAAGGCTCCGGCTTCGCGCTGCTCCGCCCGCCAGGGCACCACGCGAGCAGGAAAAGCGCCGAGGGGTTCTGCTTTGTCAACCACGTCGCACTGGCCATCGAAACCATCAGGCAAAAAGAACCGGAGGCGGCCTTCCTGGTGGTCGATTTCGATGTTCATCACGGCAACGGCATCGATTTCCTCTACTACGACGATCCGAAGGTCTTCTACTACTCGCTGCACGGAGCTCCCGATCACATCTACCCGAATACCGGTTACGATCATGAGACGGGGCGCGGCCCGGGGAAGGGATTCACGCGCAACATCACCCTGTCACTGGAGAGTTCAGGCGACGATTGGCTGCGGCATTTCGAAGTGAACCTGCGCGACTTCGAGCAGAAGACCCGACCCGATTACCTTCTGGTCAGCGCCGGGTTCGATGCCCACAAGGAAGATCCGTTCGGGGTCATGAACGTTGACGATCACCATTTTCTTGAAGCGGTCCGGCAACTTAAAAAAATAGCCGCCGACCACTGTGCGGGCAAGGTCGGTTTCTTTCTGGAGGGTGGCTACTCGACAACCGTTCTGGAGCGACTGGTGCCTGCCGTTATCGCCGTCCTTGCAACAGGCCGCAACACGATGTAACTCTCTTGTGTTCCCTGAGTCCCCCTCCGCCCTGCCTCTGGCTACGAATTTGGCGAGGTTCTTGTGCTGGCGGCAATGATGCGCACGTCAGCCTTGATGGTCTCGATTCCTCCGACTCGTTCGAATTCCCGTTCGTGCATAACGCGCAGCATCTTGACCTGGATTTCCGGGCTGGTTTCGGAGCTTTCGTCGAGAAACAGGGTCCCCTCCCGGGCCAGTTCGAATTATGGGTGATGGGTTGCTCCTGTCAGTATTTAAAGTGGGTAAAAAAAAGCCCGCCTTGCGGCGGGCTTTAAAGGAGTAGACGAGGGGAAGAATATCACAGGGAGTTGCGCAGCTTTTGGAGGTAGTCTTTGCCGACCTGCTTGCCCCACTCCTCATAGACGGGAGCGGACATGTCGATCAGTTTCTGCCGGTCCGCGTCCGAAAGGGGGAAGAATTCGACCCCCTTGGCCTTGGCGGCGGCGATCTGCTCATCCTGCTGCTTGCGGGTGGCTTCGCGGGTCTTGGCGCTCTCCTCCTCGATGACCTCGATCAGGATCTTCTGCAGATCCTCGGGCAGCTTGTTGAACCAGCGCTTGTTGATGAAGTGGATGAAGAGCCCCTGGGCGTAGTTGACCTCGGTGAAATATTTGGCCACCTCGAACTTCTTGGTCAGGTTGCAGACGATGGAGGTGTGGTCGAGACCGTTGATGACGCCGGTCTGAAGAGCCTGGGGGACGTCGGGCCAGGGCATGACCGTGAACTTCAGAGCCCAGGACTTGTAGATATCGGCATTGACCGGCGCCTCGGCGATGCGGAAGTTGACTTTTTTGGCATCGTCGATGGTGCGGACCGGGGTGGTGGTGGCCCAGCCGTAGGTGCCGTAGTTGACGATGTCCACGGCCAGCAGCCCCTGCTGCTGGGCGGCATCGGTAAACTCTCCGAAAAGCGCCTTGTCGTTGCGGAACTTTTCCAGCTTGTCGAACGTGTTGACGACGTAGGGGAGGTTGACCACCCCCAGCTTGGGGGCGATGTTGGCGGCTGCCACCGACGAGCAGAGCATGCCGTGGACGGCCCCCATCTTCAGCTTGCTGATGACGTCCTTTTCACCGCCGAGCTGGGCAAGGGGACGATAGTCGACGTAGAGTCGGCCGTTGCTGCGCTCCCAGACCTTGTCGCGGATGTGGTAGCCGTTGGCCACCCCGGCAATGGCCGGATGGGAGATGTTGGACAGCAGGTAGGTGTATTCGGCCTTGCTGGGATCGAACTTGGGTTTGAAGTTTTCCAGGGGGTCGGCGGCGAAGGCTGTGCCGCAGGTCAAACCGGCAACCAGAAATACCAGCAGGAAACGGACAAATCGCTTGGTTTTCATGCACTGTTCTCCTTTTCTGTTTTTGGTTGATGCTTACCGTCTGGGTGGGGTGAGGTCCTCTTTTCTAGCTGCCCCTGCGGAACGTCCGGCAGAGGCCATCGATACCACTCCGTTCCGGGAATTACAGGATCACTACTTCCGGGTCCGGATTTTCCGCATACAATCTTTCCACCAGATCCTTGCGCCTTTCGAGGGCCGCTCTTTGGTTGATATAGCCTTTGTCGGTGATTTCGTTGGCGTCGATCGAGGGCGGGGTGGTCATGAGCATGATCCGCCTGACCCTGGTCGCCGAGCCCTGCTGCCGGGCGTTGAATTCCGTCAGCGACTTTCGCAGATGTTCAACCACCTCCTTGCTGCGCAACAGAGCCTCGGCCGGCTGGCTGCCATCGCCGTCCCGGCAGATCTCCCGGCATCCCTGAAGATTCGGCCAGGCGAGCATCCCGATGTACTCCCGGTCCTGACCGGTGACGATGGCGTCCTGGAGGAGCGGGGCTGCCGCCGCCAGTACGGCCAGACGCAGCGTGCCCACATGAACCCAGGTCCCGGTATCCAGCTTGAAGTCTTCGGCCACCCTCCCGTCGAAGGCGATTCCGCAACTCGGGCGTTCGGGGGCGGCGAACCTTCCCGCATCGCCGATCTTGTAAAACCCGTCCTCGTCGAAGGCGGCCCCGGTCAGATCCGGGCGATTGAGATACCCGGGGGTGACGTTCGGTCCCTTGACGCGCAGCTCGAACTTGCCGCCGTTGGGAACCATCTTAATCGTGACGCCGGGACAGGGGAGCCCGATGACCCCGGCTTTTTCCATGGGAAAATGGGCGGCTGTGGCCAGCGGCGATGTCTCCGTCGATCCCCAGGACGAAGTCATGGACACCTTCTTGCCCGTGGCCTTGACCGCAACATTTTCCAGTCGCTGCCACAGGTCCTGCGAAAGGGCCGCCCCGGCGTAAAAGATGAGCTGCAGCCTTTTGAAGAAGTTGCGACGCAGGTTCTCGTCCCGCTCGAGGTGGGGGAGCAGCATGGCATATCCGGCCGGTACATTAAAATAAATGGTCGGCGAGATCTCGGCAAGGTTTTTCACCGTCTGTTCAACCATCCCCGGCGCCGGTTTGCCGCCGTCGATGTAGAGGGTCCCCCCGCGTTTGAGAATCAGGTTGAAATTGTGGTTGCCGCCGAAGGTATGGTTCCAGGGGAGCCAGTCGATCAGGACCGGCGGGGTTTTTTCGGTGAAGGGCCACACCTGCGCCAGCATCTGCTGGTTCGCGCACAGCATGCCGTGAGTGTTGATCACCCCCTTGGGCAGGCCGGTCGATCCGGAGGAGAAAAGGATCTTGGCGACCGATTCGGCACCCACTGCGCCAAAGGCTTTCTCCACGGCCTCGGTGGGGGTCGTCTCGAGGAGGGTGGAAAAGGGGGTGGCGGGGAGTTCCTCGACCGGTTCGTCGCCGATGACCACCTCCACCCCGGAGAGGTCCAGGGCCTTGAGGGCCCGGGCGAACATTCCGCCGTTCTCGGCGAAGATCAGAGCCGGTCGTACCTCATCGAATATGTACTTGAGTTTGGCCAGGTCCTGGCTGAGCAGCGAATAAGCGACCGAGACGGGGGCTATCGGGACTCCTGCAATAAACCCTCCGAGCATGAGCAGGGCGTGATTGATCGAGTTGCCGGAGAGGATCATGATCGGCCGCTGTGGCCCCAGTTTCCGTTCGATCAGGGCCTGGGCAATGGCATCGGCCTGGCCGGCGGCTTCCCCGTAGCTCAGCAGCCGCCAGCCGCCATCGGCATTCCGTTCGCCGAGAAAGGTTCGGTCGGGGATCTCCCCGGCCCAGTGGCGCAGCAGCGTCCCTAGATTTTTTTCATAGGGTTGCAGGGGCCTGGGGGAACGAAGAAGATAGCCCCCGTCGGCGGTGGTCTCCACCGCGACTTCCGCCGGAGCAAAGTCGAGCTGGGCAAATTCCGGGGGGGCTTGTCTTGCAAGACGGCGCTTTCTCAGTTTTCGTGACGGTGAAACCTTGACCGATGCGACATTGGGCTGACTCATTGGCTCCATCCTTCGTTGATCGAGTTACCACCCCTACCCCTGAATGCTGCTTAGAGCACGTACCTCCCGGACTCTTTCGCTGCCTCGGCCAGCCGCTGCTTGGCCCCGAGCAGGCCTTCCACCCGGTACGCCGAAAGGCGCGCGATCGCCTCCTGCAGTGAAGCCATTTGGTCGCCCTGCAAGGCATAGGCGGCGCCGCGGGAGGCTGCCAGCTGGAAGCGGGCCGCCCGCTCGAAGGCAACGACTTTGACCAGCGTTTCCAGCGATTCTTGTTTCTGCAGGCTTGCTCCCGGGTAAACCTTGGCGGCCCGCAGCACCGCGCTTTCCAGGGCGAAGATGCCAATGGCCAGGTCCGCCAGGGCCAGCAGAACCTCCTGGGATTCCAGGGCCGGCGCAGCGGCATCGAGAAGCGCGAGAAAGAGCTGCTTCAGGTTGGCAATCAGAACGAACTCCTTCGCGAATGGTCCCGTTCCCCCGGGATTCTCCCTCCTCGCGCCCCGGATCTGCTCCCCGGTCCCCTGAATTCTGCCCCAGAGATCGAGGGTCCCGCTCTTGGCCCGGCGCAGCAGCAGGGTCGGGATGAGGATGCGGTTGATTTCGTTGGTTCCCTCGAAAATCCGCTGTATGCGCTCATCCCGGTAGTAGCGCTCGGCGGGGTAGTCGCTGACGTAGCCGTAGCCGCCATGGATCTGAACCACCTCGTCGACCACGAAGGCCAGGGCGTCGGTGCAGAAGACCTTGGCGATGGCGCACTCGCCGGCGTATTCCTCGATCGCCTTCTGGTAACGCTCGTAATAGTCGGGCCCCGTGCGATCAAGGGTCGCGATGCGTCCGTCGAGCAGCCCGGCCACCCGGTAGACGACCGACTCGGCGGCGAACGTGGCGGCCACCATGTCCGCCAGCTTCTCCCGGATGGCGCCGAAATCGGCAATCACCCTTCCGAACTGCTTTCTTTCGCCGGCATGGACCGCCGCCTCGGCGAAGGCGGCTTTAGCCATGCCGGTTGTCGTGGCGGCGACCTTCAGCCGTCCGATGTTGAGAACGTTGAAGGCGATCTTGTGTCCCTTGCCCGGTTCTCCGAGCAGATTCTCCACCGGCACCCGCACGTTTTGCAGGATGACCTGAGCGGTGGAAGACCCTTTGAGCCCCATCTTTTTTTCCTCGGGCCCGACAGAAAACCCCTCAAATGCTTTCTCCACGAGAAAAGCGGAAAAGAGCTCGCCGTCGATCTTGGCGAAAACGGTGAACAGATCGGCGAAGGCCGCATTGGTGATGAACTGCTTGACCCCGTTGAGCACGTAGTAGCGGCCGTCTTCACTCAGGCTCGCGGTGGCGCGGGCGCTCAAGGGATCGCTGCCGCAGTCGGGCTCGGTCAGGCAGTAGGCCCCGATCCACTCGCCGGTGGTGAGCTTTTCGAGATATTTTTCTTTTTGGCCGGCCGTGCCGTAGTAGACCAGGGGGAGCGAGCCGATGCCGGTCTGCCCGGCGTAGGTGATGGAGAATGAACCCGCCGGGGCCATCTTTTCCGCCAGCAGCATGCTGGTCGCCTTGTCGAGCTCCAGGCCGCCGAACTCCTCCGGGATGTCCGCCAAAAACAGACCCAGATCGCCGCAGTGCCGCATTTTCTCCACCACCAGGGCGAAGTCCTGGCTCTCGAGGCGATCAAGGTCCGGCAGGACCTCCTTTTTCACGAACTCTTCGGTGGTCTCGGCGATTTGCCGCTGCTCCGAAGAGAAGTCTTCCGGGCAGAAGATGCTCTCGCCGGCCGCTTCGTTCAGCAGGAATTCTCCTCCTTTTGGCAGCATCTCAGGTGTCATCGAGGCCTTTTTTATGGTAAAATATAAACAATGTTATAAAATATCTTTATGGGTAAAATTCCTTATTTTTTCGATGGTTTAAAGCTATCATGGAAATACGCATTCCTCAACCACTTTTTTTAGAAAAGTGAAAATGGAACAAAATTTTTATAAAGCGGTGCGGTCCGTTCAGCAGGGGGATGCCTGATCGTTCAAGATGGGCGGAAGCAACTGGGGGAGGGGGAGATGAAAGCGGCCCCGGCGAGGTCGTCGGGGCCGTCTGGGGGGAATGCCTGAGTCGGGGTTAACCGCCGCCGAGAAGGGGCAGGAGGGTGACGTCGTCGCCGCTGCGGATGGGGGCGGTCTTTTCATTTGCCAGGATCATTTTGCCGTTCACCGAGATGTTCAAAGACCGGTCCTCGAGCTGGCCGACCGCATGGGGGAGTCGCCTGGTCAGGGCCTGCCGAAGCTCGGCCACGCTGGCCACGGGCTGGTCGACGATGACCGAATCTTCCGGGGCTCCCGGGAAGCCATGGGGGAGCTTGACCTTGACCGCGAAGCCGGTTACCGCCTCGGCGAGGGTTCGATGCCATGCAAGAGCCGGTACTCCGGCGGCATTGAGCCCGGTGAGGGCGTAAAATCGGGTCTTGAGTTCTTCGAACTGTTGCCGGTCGATTTTCTCTCCGGTGAAGGGCCCGACCTTGATTGCCTCGTCGAACCAGCGTCCGGGGAGGGTGTCGTCCTTCTCGGTCAGGCCTAGACGGCCATTGATGAGCCGTTCGAGGCCGGTAATGTTGCGGCCGACCTCATCGAGCTGCTCGGGGGTGAACTCTTCTCCGGTCAGCTCGTTGAGCTGGCGGGCAAAATCCTCATAGCCGGCCGTGGAGGGGGAGTTGAACAGCTTGGTGGAAAAGCGGCACATGCCGACCGCGTCGCCGACCGCATAGGTATTTTCGCACCGGCGCACGGCATATTCCTTCCCCTCGTAGCGGATGGGCTCGGGCGCCACCTGCCCGCCGTAGAGGGAGGTCTTGAATTCGCGGTTGTCGTTGATCTTGGCGTTGATCTCGAGGGTGGGGCGGTTGCGCAGATGGTCCATGCCGCGGGTCGCCACGGCCAGGCCGAGGGCGAAGCCCTTGAGAATCCGCGAATCGTGGGGATCGGACTGGAACAGCCCCTTGACGGCCATGCGGTATTGAAGCGCCTCTTGCGGATATTTCCCCCGCTCCACCGCCCGGCTGGAGTCGGCGATGACGTCGCCGAAGCCTTCCCGGCGGGCAGTCATGAAGAGCAGTCTTTCGACGACCTCGTAGTTTCCCCAGGTCAGCTCGAGACCGCCGGTGTCCTCCTTGGTGATGATGCCGCGTTGATAGAGCTCCATGGCCCATGCGATGGCGCTTCCCGTGCTGGCCGAGTCGAACCCGAGATCATTAAGAATATTGTTCAGACGCAGAACCTGTTCAGGTTCCTTGATGCCGATCATCGGGCCCATCTTCTGCAAGGTGACGTATTCGGGGCCGTCACCTTTGTCGTAGCGGTCGTACTTGCCGTCGCCCCGGATTCCCTTGTAGGTCTTCTCCTTTTGGTAATCTATTCCTGCCTGTTTCTGATCGTAGCTGGCGTTGCCGGTCAGTCCCTTGAGAGCGTCGGAACCCCATCCCCCTTTGCCTTCGGGGGTCATGTCGTTGAGCGCCCGGCAGCGCACGGGGCACTTGAGGCAACCATCCATGCCGGAACGGTAGACATCGAAGTTGGCGGCGTCGAGAGACTCATGCCAGCTGGTTTCCTGATTGTTTTTGGTTCCCATGGCACCGAGGACGCGGCTGGGCTTGTAGAGGAAAGGGGTTCCAACGGTCTTGAGAGCGTTCTTGACTACGCTGGTCGAGAGGATTTTTTTCGCGATCTCCCGGTTGTTTTCCTTGAATCCCTGAGAAAGGTCGGGCTGGTTGCATTGCCCCAGAACCGTGACGGCCTTGAGCTTGAGGGAGCCCATCTTGGCTCCGGCGCCGCCCCGGGCATAGATGGCCTTGACTCCGCCCATGATGCCGGAGCACAGGGCCAGATTTTCCCCGGCGCTGGTGATGCGGGCCATGGCCATGTCCTTGCGCTCGGTGCAGGAAAAGTCCCTTTCGACCGCCTGGGTCAGATCGGTGTTGTCCAGGCCCAGATAGCGGGTGGCGTCGTGAAAGCTGATCTTCTGGGCCGAGATCTGGAGGAGGGTCCACTCGCGGGACTGGCCATAGAGGATCAGGTGGTCATATCCGTGAAACTTGAGAAGGGTCGGGAAGGCATCGCCGCAGTTGCTGTCGAGGATGGCGTAGCTCTCGGGAGAGATGCTGCTGACATTGCCGCGAGTGGCGGTAGGTATGGTTCCGGTGAGGGCTCCGCTGCCGAAGATCAGGGGGATCTGGGGATCGAGGGGCTCTCTTCCATCCAGCAGAAGGTTGTAGAGGAGGTACATGTTCGCACCCCGATTGGTGAGAAAGGTGCGGAGGACCTCGGCCGGCAGGTACCTGGAGAAATAGTCCCGCCGTTCCAGGTCGACGAAGAGCACCGCTCCCTGAGTCGGGTACTGGGGGATGTCGTGCATGCGGTCCGCGAGCTGCTTTACCTTGACTCTTACATCCATGAAGACCTCTCAACGCCGCAATTGGGGGACGGCAATGCCTTCCTCTACCGGCAGCCGGTTGTCGCCATGCAATTTTATGCTTGACACACGTCGTTTGGCGAAATATCTTGCATGCAAGGGAATATACCACATGATCAGTTTCCGTGACAACATTGTTTTTTTGATCGCCAAAGCCCATCAGCAAGCCCAGGGGGTTTTGAAGGGGCAGCTCAAGGCTTTTGGCCTGACTCCCGTACAGTGCCTCCTGTTGGAGTCCCTTTGGGAAGAGGAGGGCATTTCCGTCGGGGAGATCGGCCGGCGGCTCGTTCTGGATACGGCGACCCTGGCAGGCGTACTGGACCGCATGGTCACGGCAGGCTGGGTCCGACGCGAGGTCGACGCCGAGGATGCTCGAGTGGCAAGAGTGTACCTGAGCGAAAAAGCCAAAGAGGTAACCGCTGACCTGGCAACGACGATCGAACACACCAACAACGAGTTGCTTAATAAGTTCTCCTTGGAGGAGAAGCTTCTCTTTAAGCGTTTTTTGCGTGACATTAAATAGTAAGGCTTGGTTCCGTTTTTGGTAAAAAATATCGTATGCTAGATAATTCGATCAGCTGTACCCCAATTGATACGGAGGCGGGGAAATGGCCGTTCGGTTTTTCCCGGGATCCCGGAACCTAACCAGCCCCGACGGATTCGGGCCTGATGCCTGCCTGCGGCTCAGGCACTGTCCTTTGGGTAACGACCTCTTATCTTTTGCCAAGGGAGATGGACAATGTACGTGCCGGATTTCGAGTATCACGCGCCAGGAACGCTGGCCGAGGCCTGTGCGCTCCTGACCGAGCTCGGGGACAAGGCCACGGTGCTGGCCGGGGGAACGGATGTCCTCCACAAGATGAAGGTGGGCAAGCTCGCCCCCGAGCACCTGGTTTCGCTGAAGCGCCTGGATGAGCTGCGGCAAATCCGCTACGAGCCCGCTCGCGGGGTGGTCATCGGCGGTCTGGCCACCCACCACAGTCTCTATACCTCGCCGCTGTTGCAGGAGCGCTACCTCTCGGTCCCCATGGCGGCCCACACCATGGCGTCGAACCAGATCTGCAACCTCGGCACGGTGGGCGGCAACATCGTCAACGGCGTGCCGTCGGCCGACCTGCCGCCGATACTGATCGCCCTGGGGGCCTCCATCCGGCTGGTTTCTGCAGTAGGTGAGCGTTCCATGCTGCTGGAGGACTTCTTCGTGGGGGCGGCTCAGACCGTCATTGCGCCGGGGGAGATCCTTACTGATATCGCGATTCCCGACCAAACGACAACCGGCAGCACCTATCTCAAGTTCGGCCTGCGCCGCAGCGGCGCCCTGGCCGTGGTCGGCGTCGCCGCCTCGGTCACGGTCGAAGATGGCATCCTGCGGGACTCCCGGATTGTATTGGCCTCCGCCGCGCCGACGGTGATGCGGGCCCGGGAGGCCGAGGACTACCTGCGGGGCCGCAACCTCGGCGACGAGGCCCTGGCCCGCGCCGGGGCCCTGGCCGCCGAGGCGAGCCGTCCCCGGGACAGCATCCGCGGTTCGGCCGAGTACCGGAAGAACCTGGTGGAGGTGCTTACCAAACGCGCCCTGCGCAAGGCCGCCGACGAAGGACATGTGTGAGGAGGTGAGGAGATGTCTCAAGTGATAACCGGCAAGGACGGGGTGAAGCGTTACCTGATCACCCTCAACGTCAACGGCGACGCCCACACCGTACTGGTCAAGGGGAACGCCATTTTGACCAACGTGCTGCGCGACCAGCTCGATCTCACCGGGACCAAAAAGGGGTGCGAACTCGGCGACTGCGGCTCCTGCACCGTGCTCATCGACGGCAAGCCCGTCGACTCCTGTCTGGTGCTGGCCGTGGAGGCCGACGGCCGAGAAATCACCACCATCGAGGGGGTCGCCGCCAACAGCGAGCTCGACGCCATCCAGCAGTCGATGATCAACCACGCCGCAGTGCAGTGCGGTTACTGCACCCCGGGCATGGTCCTCTCGGCCAAGGCCCTTTTGACCCAAAATCCTCGCCCCAGCGAAGCGGAAGTGCGTGAGGCCATCGCCGGCAATCTGTGCCGCTGCACGGGGTATGTCCATATCGTCGAAGCGGTTCTGGCTGCTTCCGAGGGCCGTGTGGCTCCGGCCGAGCATTAAGGAGGATTCGAGATGAGCGACCAACACAAGGTTATCGGCCGCAGCGTTCCCCGCATCGACGGTCCGGAGAAGGTCACCGGGGCCGCGAGATACGCCGGGGACCTGAAGTTTCCCAACATGCTTTTCGGCAAGATCCTGACCAGCCCCCACGCCCACGCCCGGATCCTCTCCATCGACACGTCCGAGGCGGAGAAGCTCCCCGGGGTCAAGGCCGTGATCACCCACCAGGACGTCCCCGACCTGAAGTACGGCCTGAGCCCGGCGCGCTGGGACGAGAACATCTTCTGCATCGACAAGGTGCGCTTCGTCGGCGACAAGGTCGCCGCGGTGGCCTGCCTCGACGAGGAGACCTGCTACAAGGCCCTCAAGCTGATCAAGGTGGAGTACGAGGAACTGCCGGCGGTGCTCGACTTCCGCCGCGCCATGGACGAGGGGCAGCCCCTGGTTCACGAGGAGTATCCGCGCAACATCAACACCGAGATCCACCAGGAGTTCGGCGACGTGGCCAAGGCCCTCGCCGAGGCCTATCACGTGCGCACCGACGCCTTTGTCGGCCAGCGCACCTACCAGGCGCCGATCGAGCCCCACTCGGCCATTTCCATGTGGGAGGGGAGCCAGCTCACCATCTACTCGAGCACCCAGTCTCCCCACTATTTCCAGTACTACATCTCCCGCCAATTCGGGCTGCCCATGGGAGATGTGCGCATCGTCAAGCCCTATCTGGGCGGCGGCTTCGGCGGCAAGCTCGAGCCGACCGGCCTTGAGTTCGCCGGGGCGGTGCTGGCCAGGCTCACCAACCGGCCGGTGCGCATGTTCTATGACCGAGCCGAGATGTTCGCCCACAACCGCGGCCGCCACGCCCAGTACATGGAGATCACCACCGGGGTCGACAAGGAGGGCAGGATCCTCGCCGCCCACGCCAACTTCATGATGGATGGGGGCGCCTACACCAGCCTGGGGATCGCCAGCGCCTACTACGCCGGGGCGCTGCTGCCGCTGACCTACGAGTTCGACAACTACAAGTTCGACATGTACCGGGTCTACACCAACCTGCCGGCCTGCGGGGCCCAGCGCGGCCACGGGGCGCCCCAGCCCAAGTATGCCTTCGAGAGCCACCTGGACAACGTCGCCGCCGATCTGGGGATCGACCCCATGGACATCCGGATCGTCAACGCCCGCCGGCCCGATACCGTCACCACGAATGATTTCCGGATCAACTCCTGCAAGCTGCGCGAGTGTCTGGAGCGGGCGAGGGAGATCTCGGGGTGGGACGAGAAGAAGAAAACCTTGCCCCGCGGCCGGGGAATCGGAGTCGCCACCGGCAGTTTCGTCACCGGGGCGGGCTATCCCATCTATCGCACCGACCTTCCTCACGCCGCGGCCTTCATCAAGGTCCATGAGGACGGCACCGCGGCCACACTCTACACCGGGGCCACCGATATCGGCCAGGGTTCGGACACGGTCCTCTGTCAGATGGCGGCCGAGGCGATGGGGTACCGCTACGAGCAGATGAAGATCGTCGCCGCCGACACCGAAATCACCCCCCTTGACTTCGGCGCCTACGCCAGCCGCCAGACCTACATGTCCGGCGCCGCGGTCAAACAGGCCGGCGAGGAGGTCAAGAGGCAGCTCCTGGAGATGGCCTCGGCCATGCTCGGCCTTCCCGTCGACGACCTCGACTGCGAAGAGGGGGTGATTTTCTCCAAGTCCCGGGAGGGCAAGGCTCTCTCCTTCGAGGAGGTGGCGCGCAAGCACTTCGTCCTCAAGGGCCCGCTGCTCGGCAAGGGGGCCTATACCCCGCCCAAGCTCGGCGGCAAGTTCAAGGGGGCGGCGGTGGGGACCTCGCCGGCCTACAGCTTCGGCGCCCAGGTGGGCGAGGTGACGATCGACGAGGAGACCGGCGAGATCACCGTGGTCGGCGTCTGGGACGTGCACGACTGCGGCAAGGTGATCAACCCGCGCCTGCTGCACGGGCAGGTGCACGGCGCGCTGTACATGGGGATGGGGGAATCGGTCTGGGAGGAGGTCCTTTTCGATGATAAGGGGCGGATCAAGAACCCGGAACTTGCCAATTACCGGCTGCTCACCGCGATGGACATGCCGCCCATCCACTCGGAAGTTGTCGACAGCATCGAGCCGAGCGGACCCTGGGGCGTCAAGGAGATCGGGGAAGGGGCCACCAATCCGACCCTGGGGATGTTCTCCAACGCCATCTTCGACGCCATGGGGGTGCGGGTGAACAGCCTGCCGCTCACCTACGAGAAGGTATGGCGGGCGCTGAAGGAAAAGCGCGAGCTGGAAGCCGCGGCCGAGAAGGTTGCCGACGGGGCCTAAGAGACGTCACCAGCAGATCAAAGGGGGAAAACCATGTGGGACTGGATCGGTAAACTCGACGAGCTGCGCCGTCAAAATCAACTGGCCGTTCTGGTGACGGTCACCAAAAGCGCCGGCTCGACCCCGCGCAAGCACGGGGCCAAGATGATCGTCCTGCCCGACGGGAAATTCTTCGGAACGATCGGCGGCGGGTCGGTGGAGCAGTACGCCCTCGATGAGGCCAGGATGTGTCTGGAGGAAGTGCACTCCACCTCGATGGAGGTTCCGCTGAAACAGCTGGGGGAATTTCCCGCCTGTGGAGGAACCATGGAGATGTATATGGAAGTCGTCAACTACAACCCGACTCTTTATCTGTTCGGTGCCGGCCACATCGGCCAGGCCCTGTGCCGGGTCCTCGAAGGGACCCCCTTCCGCATCCATCTGATCGACGAGCGCGACGAGTGGATCAATGCCCCGGCCATTCCCGGCAACACGATCCGCCACCAGTGCCACTACAGCGATTTCATCCAGAAAGCCAACTGGTGCGACAAACGGTCATTCGTCACCATCGTCACCATTAACGGTGCGGTCGACCAGCAGATCCTGGAAGAGGTCCTGCCCCATCCCGCCCGCTATGTCGGCATGATCGGCAGCCAAACGAAATGGGGCAGAATCCAGAAAAATCTGGAGGGAAACGGCTTCGACCTCTCCCTGGTGCGCTGCCCCATCGGCCACGACAACGGCGGCGACTCCCCGCAGGAGATCGCCATCAGCATCGCCAGCCAGCTTCTGGCCACCTACCACGGGCGTGAATGACATGAGCCAAGCGCTTAAGGACCGCCTGATCCTCATCAGGGGGGCCGGCGAGATGGCCACGGGCGTGGCCTGCCGGCTTTACCGCGCCAACTTCCGGCGGATCCTCATGCTCGAAACCCCTTCCCCCCTGGCCGTCAGGAGGCGGGTCGCCTTCTGCGAAGCGGTGCATGAGCGGACCGTGTGGGTCGAAGGGATCGAGGCGGTCAGGGTTGACGGGGAGGCCGAGCTCGCCGCTGCCTGGGAAGCGGGCAAGATCGCCGTCCGGGTCGATCCCCAAGGGGAGAGCATCCGCCGCCGGCCGGATGTCCTCATCGACGCCACGCTGGCCAAACGCAATCTCGGCATTTCTGCGGCCGACGCCACCCTGGTGGTGGCCCTCGGCCCCGGCTTCGTGGCCGGCAAGGACTGCCACGTGGTGGTCGAGACCAACCGCGGACACGACCTTGGCCGCCTGATCACCGCCGGCGCGGCCGCGCCGGACACCGGCATCCCCGGCGACATCGGCGGCTACACCCGGGAACGGGTCCTGCGCGCCCCGGCCGACGGCCTCCTTCATGCCGCGCGGAGAATCGGCGACCCGGTCCGCAAAGGGGAGGTGATCGGCCGGGTCGGTACCGTCGAGGTGATCGCTCCGCTTGACGGCGTCCTGCGGGGCCTGATCCGGCCCGACACCGCCGTCACCGCTGGTCTCAAGATCGGAGATATCGACCCGCGGGGCGAAGCGGGCTGCTGCGACACGATCTCGGAAAAGGCCAGGGCGCTGGGGGGGGCCGTGCTCGAAGCCGTTCTTGCCGCTTTCAACCGGTGAGGGCACTTGTGAAGCCGATCGAGGAATCGGGTCTTTTTACCTGGGGCCGGATTGAGGCCGCCGGCTCGGCCGGTCGGCCTCTCAAGGCTCCCGCCGAGCACCCGCTGACGGGGCGGCCGTGAGCCGGGCCCCGAGGGTTGCCGGGATCGTCCTGGCGGCAGGCGCAAGCTCCCGCATGGGAAGGACCAAGCAGCTCCTTTCCTTCCGGGGGCAGACCGTCCTCGAATGTGTGGTCGACAGTGCTCTCGCCTCCCGGCTGCACCGGGTCATCGTGGTCCTCGGCTACCAGGCCGATGTGCTCGCGCCCCTGCTCAAAAACAGGGCGGTCACCCTCGTTCGCAACCCCCATTACCACCGGGGCCAGAGCTCCTCGCTCAAGGCCGGCCTGAGGATGCTTCGGCAGGAGAGCGCAGCAGCCCTTTTCCTGCTCGGCGACCAGCCTCTCGTCACCACGGAGACCATCGACCGGATTATCGCTGCCTACGAATCCTCTCCCAGCCCCATCGTCCTTCCCGTCTTTGAGGGTCGCCGCGGCAACCCCGCGCTGTTCAGCCGGGAGACCTTTCCCCGTCTTGCGGACCTCAGCCAAGACCGCGGCGCCCGTCCTCTGTTCGTGGAGTACGCCGAGCGCATCCTCAAGGTGCCCGTGGCCGACCCCGCCATCCACCTCGACATCGACACGGAAGAAGATTACCGGAGGCTGCTTCGCCTCGAATCCCCCCATTCCGTCTGAATTGTGCCAGGCGGTAGAGGTATGTCGGCCGCCGGCTCACCAGGCGTCCCGTCCGTATCCGTAGAGGTTGGGGACGACGTCCTTCGTGGTGATGCCGGCGCCGATTTCCGAAGCCTGGCTACAGATAATTCAGTTCCTTTGCCTTTTCGGTAATTTCATCGCGGAACCGGGGATGAGCAATATTGATAAGCGCCTGCGCGCGTTGGCGAACGGTTTTGCCATATAATTCCGCCACGCCGAACTCCGTGACCACAAAATGGACATGATTGCGGCTGGTCACCACGCCGGCGCCTTGCTTCAGCATCGGCACGATTTTACTGACCACCGCTCCATCCCTCAGGACCGAGGTGCTCGGCAGGGCGATAATCGGCACGCCGCCTTTGGAGCGCGATGCGCCGTAAATGAAGTCCAGCTGCCCGCCTACCGCCGAATGCATCTTGGGGCCGATACTGTCGGCGCAAACCTGGCCGGTTAGATCGACTTCGATCGCCGAGTTGATCGCTACCATGCGGTCGTTCTGCGCCACCACGAACGGGTCGTTGACGTACTCGGTGCGGTGCAGTTCGACCAGCGGATTGTTGTCCACCCACTCATACAGGCGTTTGGTCCCCAGCAGGAACCCGGCCACAATCTTGCCCTTATGGAGGCTTTTGCGCGAACCGTTCAGAACGCCCGCTTCCACCAGATCGATCACCCCGTCGGAGATCAATTCGGAGTGAACGCCCAGGTCTTTTTTATCGAACAGATACTTGAGGACTGCGTCGGGGATGCCGCCGATACCCAACTGCATGGTCGCGCCATCGGGGATTAACCCGGCAATATGCCCTGCGATCTGTTCGACCACCTCATTGTCGGCCTCGGCACCCATGGCATGTTCGCTGATCGGAGAATTCAACGGTACAATGTGATGCATGCGGGAGATGTGCATTTTGGTATCGCCCAGCGTTCGCGGCATCTGCTCGTTGACCTGGGCAATAACGATCCGGGCAACTTCCGCAGCCGAAAGGGTGAGACCCGATTCCGCACCCATCGAGCAAAATCCATCCTGATCGGGCGGCGAGACGTGGATCAGGGCCACATCGAGCGGCAGGACCCCGTTCTTGAACAGCAGGGGGAATTCAGAAAGCATGACCGGCGTAAAATCTGCGCGGCCTTCGTTGACCGCCTTGCGGACGTTGGCACTGATAAACATGGAGTTGACCCGCAAATGCCCTTCCATTTCCGGGGCCACATAATCGGCCGGGCAAATGACCAGGGGATGACAGATTTCCACGTTTTTGAGTTCGGGCGCCCGTTTCACCAGGGCCGCCAGTAATGCCAACGGTACCGACGCGTTGCCCGTCAAGAACACCCGATCTCCGGATTTAATCGCCCGGACGGCCTCATCCGGCGTGGTCACCCGGGACTGGTAATCAGCTTGCCAGCTCATGTCGGCTTTTTTTCCCTCGGTCTCGTTCGGCGATGGCACGGGTGTCACGCCAGCCGCGCCCGGCCTGGTTTCTCGGGTCTGCAACATATCCTGCGAATTCATGATCGGCGTTCCCTTTCTGGGTCGTCTCCAGCGCTGGGTCTGGCAGCGCTCCGTCGATAGGATTTATTTCGGCTCGAGGGCTTTGACCAGGCTGCGCAGGGCCGTGTTGTAGGGTGCGGCCATGCCCGCTTGGGTGGCATATTCGATGATTTTGCCATTGATGTAGTCGACCTCGGTCGGCCGGCCCGCTTCGATATCCTGGAGCATGGACGGTTTGTGGTGGCCGGCGGTTCGGATATAGTCGATGCAGTCGGGGTAGAAGTCGGGACCGAGGCTGAGTTCGTTGGCCCGGGCCACCGAAACCCCTTCTTTGAGCAGATTGTCGACCAGGTTGAAGAGGATGGGGTCGTTGATGACCTCGGCCATGGTTTTGCCGGTTACGGCGCACACCGGATTCATGCACGAATTGTTGACCGCCTTGCTCCAGACCATGTTGCGAATCCGGTCGGTATGCACGGTATCGAGCCCGCAGTCGGTGAAAACCTTGCTGATGCCGATGGCCGCGTCCCGGGAATCGGGATGAAGCTCCTGGATATAGTGGGGACGATGGTGGAATGCCAGCCGTATGTGACCAGGTTTCACCGGCACGCTGCCGAAATTGACCACCGCCCGCATGACCGGTTTCGGGCCGAGGTACTGGGAAAGAACCCGTTCGGTGTCGATGCCGTTCTGCCAACTGACAACGTAACGCCCTTCGCCAACAAGACCTTCGAGGGCCGAGGTGATGATGGGCAGGGCGGTCGCCTTGACGGCGATGATGACCACATCGGGGGGATCCTTGCAGAGGTCGTCCACCCGGGTGGTGATCTTGGCGACCCGGGCCTGGAAGTTGTCGGTTCCCTCAAGAACAATGCCGGGATCGAGGGCCGGCTCGAGAAGGGCGGGGACGACATCGCAGAGCGTGACCTCGTAGCCGCCCCGGGCCAGAAAGGCGGCGACGATCCCGCCGACCGGACCGGCGCCGATCACTGCGAACTTCCTCGGTCGATAGTTGCTTTCCCTGGTCATATAAAACTCCTTATGCAGAGGGCTGGCTTTCGACCATGCCGAAGGCTTCGGCATCGAGGAGTGTGATGCCGTTGGCCTGCAGGATCTCGATGGCCCGGTCATTGTCGCTGAAACGGAAGATCATCACGGCCTTTCCCTGCTTGCCCCCGGCTACCGCATACATGTATTCGACATTCACCTTGGTTTCCAGAAACAGTTTGAGGACCTCGGCCAGACTGCCCGGGGTATCTTCGAGCTCGGTGGCGACCACGTCATCGACCCGGGCCGGAATATATTTGTCCATGATCATGCCGCGGGCGGTGGCCAGATCGGAGACGAGAATCCGCAGGACGCCGAAGTCGTGGGAGGTGTCGCAGATGCAATGGGCCCTGAGGTTGATGCCGAGGTCGCCGAAAGCCTTGGTGACCTCATAGAGGCGACCGGGGGCGTTCTCGAGGAAGATGGATAATTGTTTGAGTTTCATGGGAATCTCCCTTGTCGTTGGGCAGAGTCGGGAACCATCCCCCCGGGGGGCTCGGGCAGGTTCCGATCGAACCATCAGGTAGATCAGGGCTCAAGCGCCTTGACCAGGCCGCGGATCATGGTGTTGTAGGGGGTGGCCATGCCGGCCTGGGCGCCGTATTCGACGATTTTGCCGTTGATGTAGTCGACCTCGGTTCGCCGGTTCGCTTCGATGTCCTGGAGCATGGAGGGCTTGTGGTGGCCGGCCTTTTTCAGGTAGTTGATGCCGTAGGGATAAAAGTTCGAGCCGAGGGAAAATTCATTGGCGCGTGCGACGGCGACCCCCTCTTTGATGAGCGAGTCGACGAGGTTGAAGATGATCGGATCGCTGATGGCCTCGGCCATGGTCTTGCCGGTTACCGCGCAGATGGGATTCATGCAGGAGTTGAGAACCGCCTTGCGCCAGACCATGTCGGCAATCTGGTCGGTATGCCGGGTATCGAGCCCGCACTCGGTAAAGGCGTTGCAGATGCCGACGGCCGCGTCCCTGGAATCGGGGTCGAGCTCCTGTAGGAAGTGGGGACGATGGTGGAAGGGCATGTGGATGTGCCCCGGCTTCACCAGGCCGCAGCCGAAGTTGACGACCGCTCGCATGACCGCCCGGGAGCCGAGCTGCTCCGCCAGGACCAGTTCGGTGTCGATGCCGTTCTGCCAGCTGATGACGTAACGCCCCTCGGTCATGAAGTTCTCGAGGGCCGAGGCGATCAGGGGCAGGGCGGTGGCCTTGACCGTGACAATCGCCACATCGGGCGGGTCGTCGGCCAGGTCATCGACGTTGGTGGTGGTTTTGGTTACTCTGGCCTGCAGGTTGTCGGCGCCTTCGATGAGGATGCCGGGATTCAGGGCCGGTTCGAGAAGGCTCGGAATAACGTCACAGAGAGTGACCTCGTTACCGCCCTTGGCGAGAAAGGCCGCGACGATTCCGCCGACGGGGCCGGCGCCGATCACCGCGAACTTCTTTGGCCGGAAGCTGCTTTCTCCGTTCATATCGCGTACTCCTTGGGCTGGTGAGAATTAACTCGGAGTTTCGAGAATGCCGAAGGCGTCGGCATCGAGAAGCTTGACGCCGTTGGCCTGCAGGATCTCGATGGCCCGGTCATTGTCGCTGAAGCGGAAGATCATCACCGCCTTGCCGGAGGAGGTTCCCGTCCCCGCCAGTGCATACATGTATTCGACGTTGACCTTGGTTCCCTGGAATGCTTTGAGGGCCTTGGCCAGAGCGCCGGGCGTGTCTTCGATTTCGGCCGCGATGACGTCGTCGACCCGGGCCGGAAGTTGCTTCTGCATGATCACCCGGCGGGCCGTTGCCACATTGGAGACGAGAATCCGCAGGACGCCGAAGTCGTGGGAGCTGTCGCAGATGCAGAGGGATCTCAGATTGAGGCCGGCCTCACCGAGGGCCTCGGTCGTTTCGTAGAGGCGACCGGGGGCGTTTTCGAGAAAAATGGATAACTGCTTCAGCTTCATAAAAACCTCCCATGTCGAAAGATCATGTGGGGGCAGGCCTGGTGCCTGCCCTTGGCCCTGGTGCCTGTCCGGGTGAGGTGGGGCGGCCCCTCGGGGCCGCCCCGTCAGGTTCAGGCTGCGGCCGCGCCACCTTCCAGTGCCTTCAGGTTGACGGCGGCCCCCTTGCCCCTGGAGGCCTCCCTGACCACATCCTGGATGACCTCGGGTTTGAAGGGCAGATTTTTCATCACCGAGCCGACCATGACCATGTTGACGGCCTTGGCGTTGCCAGCCTCCTTGGCGATGGAGAGGGCCTCGATCCCCTGGGCTTTGTCACAGATTCGGGCGATCTGCTCCTCGACATCGCTGGGGTAGGTGGCCAGGCCTGCCGCCACGGTGCTGGGGTTGATGGTGACCTTGTTGTAGACCAGCCGGCCGCCGGGTTTGAGGTAGTGGATGTATCTCAGCGCCTCCAGGGGCTCGAAGGAGATCAGGATGTCGGCGGTCCCCGGCAGGACCACCGGGGAGTAGACCTGGTCGCCGATGCGGACGAAGCTGATGACGCTTCCGCCGCGCTGAGCCATCCCATGGACTTCGTTCTGCTTGACATCCAGCCCGCTGACGAGGGCGCATTCGGCGAGCACTTTGGAGGCCATCAGCACCCCCTGGCCGCCGACGCCGGCGATTACGATATTCAGAATTTCCATTGATTTTCTCCTTTAGACCTCGGACATCGCGTCGAATTTGCACGTCTGCTTACAGATTCCGCACCCGTTGCAGACATTGGGATCGACCCGGACCTTCGGCTTGTCCTCGGCAGAGGTCAGGCCCAGGGCCATGCAGCCCACCTTGAGGCAGGCGCGGCATCCGGTGCACTTGTCCGGGTCGACGGTGATGGCGGGCTTTTTGATCCGGTAGCGGAGGATGCAGGGATTCTTGTCGATCAGCACGTAGGGCCCGGGGGTTTCCAGCCCTTTTTTAATGGCCGCCTCGGTCTGCTTGAGGTCATAGGTGTTGAGTTCGGCGACGTTTTCGATCCCCAGTGCCCTGACCAGCGGGGCAATTTCGACCTGCTTGGCCGGCGTGCCCTCCAGGGTTCGACCGGAGCCGGGGTTTTCCTGTCCGCCGGTCATGCCGGTGGTGCGGTTGTCCATGATGATGACCAGGGCATTGCCGCCGTTGTAGGCCATGCTCAGCAGTCCGGTGATCCCCGAATGGAAGAAGGTGGAATCGCCGATGACCGCCACCGGCTTCTCCTCTCTGCCGGCGATGGCGTTGACCTTGGCCATGCCGTGGGCGGCGCTGATGCTGGCCCCCATGCAGACCACCGAGTGCATGGCATTCATCGGCGGCAGGGCGCCGAGGGTGTAGCAACCGATATCGCCTGAGACGAAGGCCTTGAGCTTGCTCAAAATGGTGAAAAGCCCGCGATGAGCACAACTGGGGCAGAAGACCGGAGGGCGCGCAGGCAGGCTCTCGACCGGAGCCGGAGTCTTTGCGCCTGTAGATTCGCCAGCGGCGGCCCGGATAATTTCGGCATTGACCTCGCCACAGTAGGAGATTTTGTCCTTGCCGATATCGACCCGCACCCCCATGGCCCGGATCTGCTCTTCGAAAATGGCATCAAGCTCCTCAACCACCATGAGGCGCTTGACGCTCCCGGCGAACTCACGGATTTTTCTCGGGGGCAGGGGGTGAACCAGGCCGAGCTTCAGCACCGAGGCGTTGGGAAAGGCTTCCTTGACGTGCTGGTACGAAATGCCCGAGGTGATGATGCCGAGATCCTTGTCGCCCAGTTCTATCCGGTTGAGCTCCGAGGTTTCGGCGTATTCCTGAAGCTTGAGGAGGCGCTCTTCGATCTGGGGATGCTTGATCCGGGCAAAATTGGGGAGCATCACGTATTTGGGCACATCCTTGACCCATTCGCCGACCTGCGGCTCGATCTTCTCCTTCGGCTCGACCACCCCCTTGGCATGGGAGATGCGGGTGGTGGTGCGCAGCATCAGCGGGGTATCGAACTGCTCGGAGATCTCGAAACCGGCCCGGACGAAGTCGTAGGCTTCCTGGGAGTTGGCCGGGTCGAGCATCGGGATTTTGGCGAATTTGGCGTAGTTGCGGNNTGTCCTGCTCGTTCTGGGAGGAGTGCATCCCCGGATCGTCCGCCACCATGAGAATCAACCCGGCATTGACGCCGGTGTGGTTGAGGGTCAACAGCGCATCGGCGGCGACATTGACCCCGACGTGCTTCATGGTGGACAGGGTTCTGCCGCCGGCAATCGAGGCGCCGATGGCCGACTCGAGAGCCACTTTCTCATTGGGGGCCCACTCGCAGTAGACCTCGCCGAGGCGGGCCACCTCCTCCAGGGTTTCGGTACTGGGGGTTCCAGGATAACCCGAGGCGAAGACCCCGCCGGAATCGGTGAAGCCCAAAGCAATGGCTTCGTTGCCTGAAATGATTTTCTTCATCTAGTGTCATCCCTTCTCTAATGCTGCTCTCTCTGCGCCGGCGTTACGGCGGGGAGGGGGAGCGGGTTTATTTGGGTCTTCGATCCTGAATCCGTTTGGCTTTCCCTTCGCTGCGCGGAATGGTGCCGGGGGGAACCAGGGTCACGTTGACGGAAATGCCGACCATCTCTTTGATATCGTGCTTGAGATTGGCGACTTTCGACCGCACGGCCACCACGTCGTCGAGGATGTCGTGCTCGCACCCTTTGAGAACGTCGGCTGCGGCTTTGGCCATGAAGTCATCGGTCACCTCCACCTTCACTTCCAGCTCGTCCATGCTTCCCTGGCGGTCGACGACGATCATGTAATGGGGCGAGACGCCCTGGCGTTTGAGGATGATCGATTCGATCTGGGAGGGGAAGACGTT
>NPIE01004421.1_pt1 | contig 58443 bp, 60 predicted proteins | sample 8637661 | NCBI WGS metagenome assembly NPIE01 (sample SAMN07420842, study PRJNA396082) | bioreactor metagenome | isolation source: sample BA12 brine-fed electro-methanogenic bioreactor BA | place: Japan: Kochi | collected 2016-12-09 | reverse complement strand
CGGGACCTACACGCTTTCCCGACACGACGCGCTACCCATCTGGTCCTGCCCGCGGCGGCCGAGATGCGCATCGCCGCCCTCGAGGAAACCGCGGCCAAGCCCCCGGTCCTACCCGCGGCGGCCGAAAAGGCCAACGCGTTGGCCGCAGAAGTCAGGGATTTGCGTGAGATTCTCATGGCCCCGCCAGAACCCCCGCAAGATGTGGTTCGGCGCCTGGCCGTCCTTGACGACCAATATGCTGGCTTGTCTCAGCGGCTTGACGCGCTCATCGAGCGTCAAGCGGCCTCGGCCACTGCGCCCGAAGAGGCGACGCCGGCGGCGTCTTCAACAGAAGGTGCGTACTTACTTTCGGTCGACTTCTTCGATCGAGCGAAAGCACGAACCGCAGCGAACCAGATCAATGCTCTCTCGCTGTTTGGCCGTGCAGTTGTCCGCCGTGCCCCAGCTGGCGTGGGGTACGTCGTCACTGTCGGGCCATACGTCAATCAACGTACCGCCCAGATGGACGCCGGATCTGTTGCCAAAGAGCTGGGCAGTACGGTGACTGTTACCGATCGCCTTGGAATCCTGGTCGCTCGCATCCAGCCATGAGCATGCCCATTGTCCTGATCGAAGACGCCGTCTTCGTCGGACGACTCGATGGCGGCGGCATGCTCTGCGTATCGCAACCGCTCCAGCTCGGTCCGCAGTCATACGGACGGCTGGACGGCAACCGACTTGAGGTTTCGGGACTAGGGTGCACCTATCACTATGTGGGATTGCCGGTTCACGCCCTCGGGCGCACCCCTCAACCTCTTCTTATCGCCTATCTGCGAGACGGCGATGTTGCTGCCGCCTACGAGGTGGCGATCAAGTCTTAATGTTGGGCCGCACGGGAATCATTGCGGACATACCGTCGGCATGGGCCCAACCAGGCGCTCCAGTGCGACCGTCACTTCGCTGCGCTCCGTTCCGGCGCCTGAGCTGAGTCGTTAGGTGCAATCCGCCGGACACGACCCGGCCGACTCGCCGCGCGACGCCTCGCACACCCCGTCACCGCAGCGCGCAGCCTTGGTCACGGTCTGGGGCGGTGCATCGGTAGACGATCGCTGCGCCCCTGCGGCCAGCGGCGTTGACTGAGAGATGCATGGGGTCACCCGGCCGCCTGTCGAACACTGGTTCGCGGACGGTTGGGCGGTATACCGGTAATCGCCTTGATCCGGAGTCGCGCCTCGCGAGGAGAACGCCCCCACCAAGAGTACAGCAGACAGAACCACCCTCAACCACATGGTTTCGCTCCACAATCAACCTTTCCAAATTGTACGGGTCGAAGTGCGCACCCCGCCTGAACTGACGGAGATCATCAGATGTTGATCGGGATCACCGGCACATTCTGGCGAGCGATGCCTGCAACGATCTCCTCGATGCGAGTTGGATTCATCTTGTCTGCGCTATCCGGCGGTGCCGCTACCGGCAACTGCGAATTCTCAGCCGCTACCAGCGGCGGAGTGTTTCCTTCACCCAAGGACGCTTCGGCATCGTCACTGGGGGTCAGCGAAAGGGGGGCGCTGCTGGAAGCTTGTGCATCCGACCGCCGGCGGCGCGTCCTGCGAGCAGGGCTCGCCTTGGCGACATCCCGATCATCTTGCTGTCCTTGAGTCGACCCCGCGTTGACCACCTTCTCGTCAACCGGCTTCGCTTGGACTTCGCCCTCAGCCGGATCCCCTTCAACTGACATTCCGTACAGCACGTCCGGAGCGTACAGCCTCGCGAATGCACTTGTGGCTCGGTAGGTCAGTAGCAGCTCCGGTCGGACCGTCCAACCCTCGTTCTCCAGGGCGTCAGCCTCAGAAACCGCTGCGTACTCCGCCCATTCTCCTTCGAGGGTCTCCCCTTTGACCGTCTGCGCAATCGCTCGAACTCGAAGGTCGCCGTCGGCGATCGAACCCTGCTTCTCAAAGCGGAGCGGGCCACTGAACTTCGTGCTCCGGTTGAGCAGGCCGATGAGAAACGGGCCCCTATAGTAGAAGGTCCCCTCAGCCGTGAACTTGATCGCGTTGAGAATCTGCGATACCGGCATCCGATGATAGTCTGCGAGCTCCACAGCAATGGCTGCTTGCGACGTCGGCAGCCTGCAGATGCCTGACGTGCCGCCGCCCAGCAACCCCGCAGCTCGTTCCAGTAGCTCGATATCGCGAATAAACAGTGATTGGTAGGCCATGACGTCACTCCGGTTGATGGAATCATGGTCTACCCAGCCTGTCCAAATGAACAGGATCGCGCGGATCGGGCTAGTCGTCTCCCGTCCGGTACATCGTCAACAGCGATCCTTCCCGCAGACCGAGTAGCGTAGTCGCCTCGTCGTCATCGTTCCAGGTCCGTCGGGGCACCTGCTCCAATTCGCCCGATATGACTGCATCCGCGTTGTCACCAGGAGAGCGCAACAGCTGCTGCTGTTCTTCTTCCTGTAGGCGCGAGGGGGCCTTGGGAGGCTCGGCCCCGCAAACCACGATTCTGCCGGACGACCGATGCTTGAACGCCCTGACTGGCCCTAGACTCGCGTCACGGCCAATTTTCCTTAGCGCGCTACACAGCCGCTGCAAACTGACCGGCAGTCCGACCAGCCGACGTTTGGATCCGTTCCCGGTACTTGGGAATACAGAATCAAACTCCACTTGATGACGAGCAAGGCACGTGTGCACTTCTCGCTTGACCAACGCCCAGCGTACCGACTGACCACTTGCAACTTTGACTTCGGCCCTCGTAGCACCGGACCCAGCCCGCACGATTGCCTCCAAGTCGCTGAGCACCTCTGGAGAGACCCCGGCCACGATCTCCGCCGCCAACGCCTCGCTGAGAGCTACCGCGCCACCAGCCACAGCATGAACCGAAGACGTTTCACTGGACTCACCTGCGTCATCGATCGCTTCATTTCGAGGTGAATCCTTATCCGGGTCCGTCTGGTCTGCGGGAGGTATAACCCTCAACGCGGAAAGCAAACCCGGGCGTGATTCCGGCAACACGGCGTCCGCCTGGGTTTTGTGCCAACGACCGGATTTCTTGGTCTTCCACGCACGAGGCGCTCCGGGCGTCACTGCGGTGCCCAGTCGATCTGTTAACCCCGCGGCGAGCGCATCGATTGTTGCTGGCAACGCTTTCCAGCGGGTCAACTTCACTCGCCCATCGCCAGACTCTGGGAATACTCCTTCGAACCCTTCCAGAACCCCCTCCGCGATCAGCGCTCGACCAAGCTCGCGCTGCAGCGGTGTCACTTGCAGCGACTGCCCTCGCACATGATTGATCACAGCTCGGGTGGCGCCGGCGCCAGCGTAAACGACTGCCAACAGCTCCGGCAGTACCGATGCGTCGAGTCGTGCAACCACCTTTCTTGCTACCGGTGCCGTCAAGAGAATCGCCCCAACCGCGTCCGCCGGATCACCACCCGCGATGGCCTTTTGATCACGCTTGTGCGCCTGCTGCTTCTCGGTTGGCGAAGAAGGCTCCTGATGGCGTCCCTCACCAACCTGCGACTCAAGGCCTCCTGCTGTGTCTTGTTGCTCCGGGACAGAGCCAACGGCAGCCACCGGGCAGGCAGTAGGCGACGGATCAACGGTTTTCGCCGTTGCCGCGTCGTCCCTGCTAGCCTGGTCGCTCGTCAAGTCCTGCTTCGCGGGCGCTACATCCGGCTGCGACGCTCTGGGCGACGCCTCTGTGCCCCCCCTGGGGTCAGCCCCACCCAAGGCAGAGCCAAGCGCCATGGCAACGTCCAGATACTCCTCGGTGGCGGTGCACAGATTCGCGAACGTCACGGCGGTTGGATGCCAACCATCTCCAGGGCGGTCTCCGGGCCTGAACAGCTCGCCGAAGCTACAGGCTGCGCCGGCCAGTTGCAGCGCTTTGTCGATCTCGCGTGCCAGGTCTCCCCACGCTACCGGCCGGCCCAAGATCTCTTCAGCCCGCTCTTGGGGAGACTCGTGACCTGCCTGGAGCATGCCTCGCCAGTCACCCCTGATGCTCAATGGCAACAGGCGCACGATTGACCTAGCTTCGGCGAGCGAAAGTGAGGCTTGTTCGGGGGTCGTCGGCTGCTGTTTCGGCGTCCCCGCACCCGTCTCGGCCGGTTTCGTGGCCCCGACCGGAGCCAAGGCTCCCTGCTGCTGCAAAATTCGCAGCGCCGCAGCAACACCCGCTTCAACCGCTGTCGCCACCGTTGAAGAGGCAAGCTGCGCGCCTACGCGCATCCAATGCTCCCGCTGCTGCTCGTCGGCTGCTCTGTGCTGATCGTCATTCATGGGGGATCTCTCGTCCGTCCTGTAGTACACACTGCGTCACCGAAGCGCCTCACTCTCTGAGCCGGGAGCCAGCCGCTCTGCTTCGTGTAGCCACTGATCCGGTGTGTTGTGCTGGCGGGCGATCCACCACTTTGCGGACACTTGGCCCTTCAGGCCCGCAGCCAACTGTGGACTGCGGATGCCGGCGAGGGCCTTCTTCCGGATATCCGCCGCCCAGAGGCACTGCCGTGGGGAGCCATGAAGCTCCGGTAAGCTTCGACCCACGAGAGAGCGCGCCGCCTCCTCACTCAGCTCGGAGAATCCGATTCCCTGGTCGTAGCTCACGTAGCGCTCCACCGCGACTGGGCGCATCTCTACCCCGACCACTCGATACACCCCACCATCCCGGACGGAAAAGGCTCGATGCCCGGCATGCGCCTTGCCGTTCTCAGACACCGGCTGAAGCTGATGCTCACTGCCACCCTCCGCCAGTTCAAATACCTGACCGCCCTTCTGGCCTGCGTGGTACGCGGCGATGAGTAGATCTCGCCCAAGGACGTCAAACGCGTGAGTCTTTCGGCCGACGTGATAGTGATGGGACATCTCGACCCCTGGTCAAATCCGTGACCCCGAGTATGTCGTCACCCCTGCTTTCCCAGCCATATTCAGACCCCTGATAGCAGGGGTCTCGAACCCTAATCCGGCGAATACGTGCTGTTTTGCTGACAGCTCCATACCCTGATTGCGTTGTACTATTTTTCCGCCCACCAAGAAGGCGCTGCGAGCGAACAACTTATGGACATCCCGAGCGTTAACCACTGCATCCTCCTCGGAAAACTCGTCACCCACCCGACCCTGACCGGGCTTGACGGGGATGATCGGGTCGCAGTGTGCAAGCTCGTGACGTACGAGGTCTGGAAGGAGAAGCAGTCCACTCGGCAGCGCCGGGCCGAAGACCTTCACAAGCTGGTCATCCGCGGCCGAAAGGCCGAGGGATTCTGTCGACGCGCAAAGAAAGGTGCGTACATCTATATCGAGGGCGAGGTCCGTAACCGTTCTTCCGAGCGAGATGGCCGCGAGATTGCAGTTACGTCGTTCAAGGTGATCTGGCAGCCTCAGGCGAATGCGTGCGGTTCGACGACGCCGGTTTGATTTTGTAGTGCCGGCGGAGACCTGACTCAGTGGATCCCGAGTTCGTGAGCTATCTCCTTCATCCTGTTCCGCTGATCCGATGCTGCGCTAGCGGCGAGCACAACAACAAGGCGCGTGTGCTTTAACTCACCTTCGCCGATCTGAATCTCGGCCGTCACGATCCCCTTGAGTCCGAACAGGTCCGCAATGAGCGCGGCCTGGTAGCGCCCCTGATACCAGAGCCCACAGGATCCGTCCGCTCTTTCTTCAAACCTAGACGGATCCATCCGTTGCAGCCTCATTATTCTGGCTTGTGCTGGTCTTACCTCGCGCCTGCCCAACGTTGGCGAGGATGCGGTCGACTGTAGATCGCACTGCATCTGCCGGCAGTGGTTCTCTCGGGTAGTCCTCTGGTGGGTGATACCGGGACGCGGCTTGAATTCCGGTAACCAAATCCCGGTCGCGGGCGCTCCCGTGACTCATCTTTGCGGCCATCGACCTCGCCATAGAATCGAATGCCCGATCAGCGACATCCAGATCTCGCGCTACCCGCTGCAAATTCTCGGTCACTGTTGTGTCCGCCGGGTCGCCGACAGCGTCATCTTCGGTCTCGCGATCCAGTTCCTCGTGGTATGGAAGCGTGTCCAGCGGATCGGGTTGCTGCTCGTATTCGGGCAGCTCCAAGGTCGACGGGATTTTGTCTTCAGCTTCATCGGTCCAGTCTTCCGGAGGGATCTCAGCCTGCGCCTCCGCACTGAAGATCGACTGGAATGGGGCAATCTCGCCCTGGTGGCGGTCGCTGTCACAGTCAGCCTCTCGGCCGCCCGATCCAGGCTTGGCCTCTTCACCGACCTGCGTCTGCGTCGTCAACTTCTCCGTGAGCCGTCTAGCCGCTTCACCGGCGTCGACCCGCGCCGTCTCGGTTGTTTCCGCGCCTTGGTTGCGAAGCTGCTGCATCGGAGTGACAGGGACCACCGGCGGCAACCCGGCAGTTGCTGCTGCATGGAGCGGCTCGGCGGTGCGCGCCGGCAACCCGGGCGGTAGCCGGCGCCCGCTACTCACCGTAACGCGACCGTCGAGGAATGCCCGCACGGCCGACGCCCACTGCCGAGCCCCACCTCCGGACTCGCCAACAAACTCAAGCAACGCGCGCGGGGTCCTTGTGAGGTCTTCGTCTGCCCCAGGCGGGGGGGCCGTTCCTTCGGCACGCCCCTCCACAAGTGCGGTCAACCGATTTCCAACGTCGGCGACTTCGGGGAGGTCGGCCTCCTCAAAGACGATTGGCAAATATCGCCCTACCGACATTTCAGGCGCGACATCCGGGAGAGGAGCAAACGGAAAATAGCGGATGATGCCGAAGTTCCTGCCAGCCACCAGGAATGCTTCACCCGTCTTGAGAGAGCCTAGATCAAACCCAGTCAATCGAGTCCGCCGCTGGATCGCGATATTCGCTTGCTGGATGAACCCCCCCACCACAGACCCCTTCCGCTCAAGGCCAGACTCAACCGCGATATCAGCCTCCCCGACCTGGGCCGCCACTTTTTCACTGAGCTCCTTGACGTTGCGGACGTATAAGAGAATCAGCACGGCGTTACCGTAGATCGTGTCGGCCTCCTCCTTGCCTGCCATCATCAGGTTCGCGAAATCCTGGCCAGCGATGGTGACGCTGATTCCGAGCGCACGCACCTGTGCAACGGTCAGGCCGACGCCGACGGTCGCTTGATACCCGTACTCGTCAAAGATCAGCCCGGTCGGTACATCCGACTTGCTCAGAGTGTTGTCGATCAGATCTTCGCGGCGCCCCTCTATCTTGCTCCCGGTCAGGACTGCGATGGCGCCTCGGATGTTCGCGAGATTGATCTTGGCCAACGTATTCAGTTCGGCCCCCGCCTTCTCCGCTGCAGGCAGTGAAAGCACGCAAAGCCTTCGATTTTGAACCGCGTCGTGATAGTCGAGATCACCGGCGACTGTGTTGAATATGTGCCCGTACGTATCGGTGAACGCTGCAAGGGCGCGCGTAAAATAATTCTGGCTGATCGTAAACTGCTTGATTGCTTCGTTTGGGATGCTGTACTGCCCGCCACCGTGGACGCTCTGCTCATATGCGGCGAAATCAATCCCTAGCGAATTGATGTAGAAGGTAAGGGTCTCCCGAGACCGCTCAGTGAGCTTCCGACCGGGATCAAGCGCCAGATCCAGTAGCGACTGAATGCTCCCAAGCGCCTGGCGAATCTTCGGAATGCTCAATGACTCGCCGTGAAAGTCGCGAAGTTCGCACAGCGCCGGCGTCACCGCGGTGAACATCGTGATCGCCCGGTCCATGAAGATTTGATTATCTCCGCTCTTTTCGGGGATCAGCGAGATGAACATGTTGTTAATTTGGTCCACGCTGGCGTAGCGCACCGGGTTGACCCGATGTGTCAGTCTGTCTCTGCGACCCTCCCGAATCGTCTGACCCCCGGTCCCGTAGTAAACCGAGAAGAAATCGACCTCTCGCCCAAAGCGACGCGCCAGCCAATACAACTTGCTGACCTGTTCGATCGTTCCTTTCGCATCACTGAAGATGCACCCAGCGCCCAGCAATACGAAGTTCGCAAACAAGCCCATCAGCATCTCGGATTTGCCACCGCCGGTGGTTCCGAAGACCAGATGGTGAGTGCGAGCCTGGGACGACGTTTCCCATATCTCTGCCGCATTGCGCACAGCATTCCCGAGAAACAGCAAACCCTCCGCTCGCTTGTAACCGGTCTGTGCGCCGTCCTTCGGCATGTTGAAATCCGTGCGCCGAGCACGCATCGGTAACGCATAGGGTAGGACTTGGCGCTTGCGATCGAAGGCGACTGATAGCCACCACAGCAGCGCCCATGGCCCGAGTATGTGGATGAGCATTGGCACCCAGATCGAGGCGACTCCCATCATCCCGAGCAACACCAACGTGACAGGTGTCGTGGTGAAGAACTGCAGAACTTTCTGTTCGCCCGATCTGTGATCGCGGACAGATTGTCGGATTTCCTGGTGGGATTCGATGGCCATGCTGCAAGGGTATCCGCCTCATCGGCCCGCCCGCCCTTTGCTACCCGGCAATAAGGCGGCGTAGAGCATTTTCCACCTAGACTTTTCGCATGAACACGATCTCTCGCCTCATCTCAATCATGCTGGCGGCAGCATGCTGCCTGCAGTTTTCGGCCGCGGCCGCCCAGGACGTGATCCGAAAGAAGTGGCCGACGTACTACTACGGCGATCCGGCCATGCGCTCGGTTGCCGACGAGGCAATTCTTGCCGTGACCCGAAGCACTCTTCTTCGGATCAAGTTCCGGCCGGAGACGTCGGTTCTCATCATCACCGGCGAGCTGGTATCGGGACCCGACTACTGCATCGCCGTTCTGCGCATCACCGCCCAAGGCACGCGCCCCCCGTATCGGTCGCAATCGTCTGCTGGAAGCTCCCACGCCATCTTCAACGGCGTGCAGGGGGCGTGCCCGGGCGAACATGACAGTGAAGCGGCCGACCTGGCCATCCAAGAGTTCCTGGGGGTTCTCCGCGAAGAGGTCAACTCCGGACAGTAGGCACAGCTACTTGAGCTGCGGCTACAGCCGCAAGTGCGTCCAGAGCCCCTCTGTCCCCGCAGGTGCTTCTGCAATCTCCGACCGCCGGCACCGGGGACTCTCCACGTCCGTCCAGGTTGACTGCGCGCCCTGTCCGGGCCGCGCACTCTCCTGAGGCGGTCGAAGATCGGCGGCTTGGTCAGGGGCGTAGCGCCCCCCGAAGGTTGGGCCGACGTTTCCACCCGCCCACCCATGAATCCAATGATTGTGCCTGAACGCGGGTGTATTGCTCGGCTGCGCCGCCATCAGATGCGCCTGCAGCACATCTCGCCTCAGATCGTCGGGTGAGCGCGACTCAGCGCACAGCGCAACGGCCCAGGGTGCCTGGTGCTCCATCAGATAGCGAGCGAACTGATCCTGAGTCGGAAGCCGTCCACCGTTATCCGCAAGGTACCCGAAAAGTGCTCGAGCCTTGAGCGCGCCAACGCCGTTCAGGCCATGATTCGGGCGTACTTGTTCGGCCCATCCCCTCGCCATAGCGACTGTAGCCGGCACCAAGCCTGGCTCAGATAGCGCACGATTCATGGCTGGCGCCAATAGGTTCGCAGGCGGCTCCCCGATCAGGTTGAACGCGAAGTGGGGGAGCGTCATCAGTTCCGAGAGGTAAAGCGGGTTGTCGACGATGAAATCCGTTCGCTCGATCGAGTGCTCTGCGAACGTGACTGCCCTGCCGGCAATCTCCTCAGTCCGCGTTACGCTCGGCGCATCCGGAGCCCGACGAAGCAGGTGCACCAGCCACGCGTCGCTCATCTCTGCGACGATCCCCGACCACACGACATCTTCCTTAGACGGAATCGCGTCAATCAATGCCGTCCGGAATCCCAGATCCATAGTCGTCCCCTCGTTCAGGCTCTCTGCCGTGTATTGTTGCTGCCATACCGGCGCAGGCGCGCGAACGCGCCACGTGCGCATCGACTCTGTCGAGATCACATCGCAGTCCGCTTCTCCGGCCGGAAACAAAAGCACCCCGCGGCACCATTGCCGCGGGGTGCGGACCCGCCCTGGGAGCTGAGCGGGGTTGGGGAACTATCCCGACTTCACCCGCGATACCTCCGCCCCACGGGCGCGCCGGCGACGAAACGCCAGCCACCCCAGCGAAAACGCGAGTAGCGCCGGGAACGTGACGTTGTCCGATTTTCCGAGGGTGCATCCTCCGACGCCCTGTGCCTCATCGGCAGCAGCGCTGCGGACGTCGACGGTCGCGTACGACGACACCGAATCAACCTGGGTGAGCGCCGTCGACGAGCTCACCGTCAACGAGAATGTACGCGTCTGGACAGGGTCCGCTGACGGGATCAACTGCACGGTCACGAGCTTTGGCGAGCTGTCGCCGGCCGTCCACGCTAGTACCTCGTCCATCGCGACGTAGTCGGTTCCCGCCTGAGCCGAGCCATCAACCGTGAAGACCCTCACGGCCGCCGGCGTACCCGGATTGGTGCGTTCCAGAATGAAAGTTGCCCGGCCATCCCGATCGAGCACCTTCTGCGTCCTGTTGCCGAAGCGGACCACCGACACGTCCTGCGGTTGGATCTCCACCGGCACCCGACTGGTGGCCAGGCTTACGACCCCCGACACGATCTCCAGGCGCAGATCGAAGTCGAGCGTCGCCCTTGAGCCGTCTCCATACAGGGCCCGCACCGGCACCACCTTGGACCCACCCTCGCCCGCTCCCCAGGTCAGCTGCTGGTCCACAGCGACAAAATCCTGACCGGCCGTCGCGGACTGGGCGACGGAGAACACCTTGACCGTGATCGGCCGGCTGCTATTTCCGACCCGACGGATAACGACGTCGGTCTGCGGCGCTGACTGGGTTAACACCACCGGCAGCCCAGAATCGAAGCCGATGCTCGAATCCGCCGACAGCGGCTCGATCGATACCGTTGTCGATGCATTTCCTTCGATGGTCAGATTCTGCGGCTCCGAGAGCTCAACGGTGAAATACTCGATCGGCTCGCCAATCTCGGTCGGCGCGATGATCGGGATCGCGACCGACCGCACACCTACGTCCCCGTCTGTCCAGGAAACTACATCTGCCTTCTCCTCGAAGTCCTGCCCGGCGCGCGCCGTCGCCTCCACCGTCCGGTACTTGACCGACGCGGCACCCTTGCCCGACCCATTCCTGCGGATCTGCACAACGGCCGCTCCACCGGAGTCATCCACCGTAACGCCAGCCGCGTTGAACCCGACGGTATCGGCGGCGTAGCTGCCACTGTCGTTCACGATCGTCGCGACTGCGACCTCCGGGCTTCCCAACACGCCGCCGGCAGGCTCAGACAATGACAACAGGAACGTCTCGTTGCCTTCAGCTCGATCGCCCGAGGCAACAACTGGAATATCCACGCTCCGCGAGCTCATCCCAGCGGTGAAGTTGAGTACCCGGTCGACGGTCACATAGTCGACGCCGTCGCCCTCAGCGGATCCGTCGGACGTCGACAAGCGTACGCTGCCGGCGCTTTCGGTGTTGGATCGCGTCACGGCGACCCTCAGCGCCGTTGCGTTGTCGCTCACCTCGTACCGATCGGAGCTCAAGGCGTACGTCGCAACGTCGGTCGACTCATCGTCATCGAGAATGCGAACGGTGAAACGCGAGAGCGGCGCCAACGTGGCCCCCGTGACATTCGAGAGGACAACCTCGAACGTCTCCGTCCCCTCCGCCAGCTCGTCGTCGAGAATCGGCACGTCGATGAACTGGGGCGTGGACGAGCCCGAGCTGAATACCAACGTGCCCCTGGTGACCTTGAAATCCTCGTAGCCGGCGCTCGCCGGCGACGACTGACGCGTCAGGTACTCGACCGATGCTGTCCCGCCGGCACCGCCGGTGCGCACAACCTGGATCTTGACGGTTCCCTCGGACTCGACGACATCACCACTGGCCGCCACGAAGCCGACCTGACCCGATCCCTCGATGTCGTTGTCCCCGATCGAGACCGTAGCCGCCTTGCGAGCGTCATCGATCGATGCGCCACCTGTGGCATTCTGCAGCTCATAGATGATGGTTTCCGTAGACTCGACGGAGCCGTCATCGATCACCTGGAACTGGAAGTAGCGCGTGGAAGCGTCGCCGTCGGCCCACGACAGCTGCTGAGTCGTATCGCTGAAGTCTACGCCAGGGGCCGCTGTGCCGCCGGCGACGCGCGTCACCTCCACACCGACGACGCCGTTCGTCCCGCCCACCCGGCGGACCTGCAGGCACGCATTGTTCGGTGCGGTCAGCGGGGGGCAGTTGGCAAGCGACTCCGTGCTGCCCTCGAAGATCAGGTAGTCGGTGACACCAAACTGCAGACTTCCAGGTCCGGCCGAGTCGTTGTCTCCGATGGTCACCGTCACGGCACCACCTCCAGCCTCAATCGTCGCCCCGCCAGTGGGAGACTGCAGTTGATACTGCAGCGTCTCGTCACCCTCGATTGCGTCGTCGTCGAGAACCTGGAATACGAAATACTTGGTGTCGCCGTCGCCGTCGGCCCACGACAGCTGCTGCGTTGAGTCAATGAAGTCGGCACCGGGCGTCGCGGTACCGCCCCCGACCCGCTGCACGACGACAGACACTGCCCCCTGCGTTCCGCCGGTGCGCTGCACCGGCAAGCATGCGTTGCTGGGCTCGGAGAGCGTCGGGCAGCCAGCGCTGTCTGTCGCACCTTCGAACACAGTGTATGACGTCAGCCCCAGCCGAAACTGGCCCGGCCCTTCCTGGTCATTGTCGATGATGCCGACCACCGCTTGGTCGCGACTCTGATCGATCGATGCGCCGCCGGAGGCGTTCTGCAACTCGTAGAGAATGGTCTCTTCCGACTCGGTATCCGTATCGTCGATGATCTGGAACTGGAAGTATCGGTCGGTGGTGTCACCATCAGGCCAGCTGAGAACAACCGATGTCTGGTCGGTGAAATCCTGCCCAAAAGTGGCGGTCCCACCGGGAACCCGCACCACCTCGACGCTGATCGCCCCACTACTCCCGGTCACTCGGCGCACTCGCAGACAAGCCGTGTTCGGCGCGCTCAGCGGGGGGCAGTTGCCGACGGTCTCGGAGGTTCCTTCGAACGCGATGTAGTCGGTCGTCGCGAACTGAACTACCCCCGCACCGGCGGCGTCATTGTCGGCAATCGTCACCGTCGCCGTATCCTTCGCGGCGTTAATCGCGACACCACCACTCGGGGATTGAATCTGGTACCGGATCGTTTCGGACGACTCCACCAAGGTGTCATCGATCACCTGGAACTGGAAATACTTGACCGAGATCTCGCCGTCTTCCCACGTCAGTTGCTGGGTAGTGTCGACAAAGTCCGCCCCGGCAGAAGCGGTGCCACCAGCGATCCGGCTGACCACCACACTGACCCGTCCACTCGTCCCATTCACACGTTCGACCGGCAGGCACCCCGTGTTGGGTTCCAGCAGAATCGGACATCCGGTCGTATCTGCGGCGCCCTCGAAAATCTCGTAGGCCGTGATCCCGAACTGAATGGTCCCGGGGCCGGACGCGTCGTTGTCCTGAATGGTCACCGTCGCCTGCTGCCGGGCGGCGTCAATTGCCCAGCCGCCGGTCGCATTCTGCAGCTGATAGAGCACCGTCTCGGCCGGCTCGCTGATCGCGTCGTCGATGACCTGGAATTGGTAGTACTTGGTGCTGACGTCACCGTCGGCCCAGTTGAACTGCACTGGTGCGTCAATTACATCGGCGCCCGCAGAGGCCGTACCGCCGGCCGTGCGCGTGACCTCAACTGTCACCGCCCCCGACGCTCCACCGACCCGGCGCACCGGCAAACAGGCATTGTTCGGCGCGGTCAGCGGAGGGCAGTTACCGACGAGCTCCGACGTGCCTTCGCTGATCTGGTAGTCGGTGATTCCGAACTGCGCCTGGCCCGGCTCCGCGCTTTCGTCGTCAACGATGAACACTTCGGTCACGCTGGCGCCCAAGGGAGCGCCTGTGGCATCGCTCAGCTCGACCAGAAAGGACTCAGTCCCCTCGAGTAGCGCATCGTCTCGAATCTGGACCGTGATATTTTTCGCTTCGAAGTCGTCTTGGTCCCAGATCAGCGTTCCTGCTGCAGTATCGTAGTCCCCTGCGCCAGTGCCCGTCGGTGATGCGGTTCCGGCCACGGTCCTGTAGTTGACGGTTACCGGCCCTCCGGCTGAATCCTGCGCCGTCAGCACCACGGCAACGGTGGCAACCGTATTGCCTTCGACAACATCAAAGGTCGGACTGCCCATTCGCACATCCGCCATGGCCGAGCCTGAGGCGACACCCATCAGCAAGACCGCGAGAAGAGATCCAAAACGACGCATAAGTGTGCTCCGAGTCATGTGCCTGCCTCACTCGCAGGCACAGCCACCATAACGGCGCCGTTTCTCGCGCTGCCATATAAATCATCCCCAAGTCGTTTGCCTTTGCACATTGGCAATCCGCGATAACGCTCGCATACCTTCTCTGCATGGCAGAAAAGGGCAACACTGGAGACCGGCTGGATCAGTATCGTGAATGGGAGGCCGCCGTGAAGCGCGCGCTGCCCGGGCGATGGGGCGTTGTCATGCAGGCCCTTGCTGGTGATCGACTGGGGCCAGCTCTGAACAACCTGTCAATTGGAAAGTATCGCGAGCACGTCACCTGCCCAGACCACGGGAGCAAACGAGCGGACGGCGACGGCTTCCGCCTCTTCAAGGATTTCCACGAGACGGGCGGCGGCATCTGCAACTCGTGCGGCCCGTTCCCTGACGGGTTTGCAATGCTGCGTTGGCTTAACCGGTGGGACTACACGACAGCCCTTCGAGAAGTTGGCTCTGCGCTGGGAATGCCCTGGAATCCGAACGAACATCGACCGACGCCGCCGCGACCCCTTCCGCCCCCCGTGGTGGTCGATAGGCGCGCGCAGCGGCGCAGTGACTTCGAGATCATCAGATCGCTGGACCGCCTGATTCGGCAAGCCCGACCCGTCGACTGGCAGGGGGACAATCCGGTCACTCGATACCTCGTCCGCCGCGGGCTCGAGGCCATTCTCAATGACCCTCCCAACGACATCCTTTTCCACCCTGCACTGCCGTATTTCCGAGAGATGGAAGTGCTGGACGAGGGCGGTCGCCCGGTTACCGACTCATCTGGCAAGGAGAGCGTTAGAAACGTCAAGATCGGCACCTGGCCGGCTTTCCTTGCTTTGGTGCGCGAGCCATCAGGTGCCGTCGTCGGTGTCCACCGCACTTGGATTACCGAGGATGGACGCAAGCCTTTCGAAGACTGGAAGGGGCCTGGGAAGAGGCCAGCGTGTAAACGACTTGCCGCAAAGCCCGATTTTCTGAGCATCAGCGGCTGTGCTATTCGGCTCTACGATGCCAAGCACGCACTGGGGGTTGGGGAGGGCATCGAAACGATGCTCGGCGCCCGGCTACTGATGGGCCTGCGCCAGTTCGGCCGTCGATTGCCCGTTTGGGCTGGCATCAGCGCGACAGGTCTGGAGGCCATGCAGTTCCCTGACTGGGTTCACGAAAAGCTCGTCTTTGCGGACAACGACCCTATCGGTTCATCCTTGCGTCGCGACTGCTCGGTAGGCAGAGGCGAGGAAGCAGCCTGGCTCATGCGGAACCGCGTGCTGGACACTGGAGGCGCGAAGGTATTCCTTCCCCCGCGAGTCGGTACAGACTGGCTGGACGTCTACGTCGAGTACACGCAGCACTTGGATCGCATCAACCAGCGCTACCGCGAGGTGTGGGTCCCCCCCGAGGTCCTGGAGCAGGAGCGCGTCGCCGCCGACAACAGGCTCGCCGCTGAACTGGCCGCGGCTGCTGAGGATGCCCGAACCACTCCTCCGCTTGCAGTAGTTGAGGAGGCCGTCGAGCAGGACCCGGCGCATAGCACCCACGATCTCGCACCAGCGCCGCGTGAGTCCCATGCCGATAGCGATGTCAGCCGGGGGCCCGTACAGTCGGAATCCGGATACAAAGGCAGGACAAAGCCGCACTATGTACTCAAACCTTCGGTTGAGCTACTGGGTCCGACCCTCGACTAGGTCGAATCGTGCTGGAGCCCCTGGTGGGGCGGACCGCTGCTGATCCAAGGAACCAGAAAAAGGGTCAATGCGATAGCAGTTGGTTCAACGATGATCGCAGCGATCAAACAGCCAACAGCCAAGCGCGCCACGGTTGTTACGTTGGCTTTCCTGCCAACTTCCATAAGCAATAGCACAACCACGGTGAGCCTGACGCTGTACCCAACCAGCCACGGCTGCGCGCCTGGTAAGGGGCTTCCGCCCAGCCAGCTGGCCGCCGCAATTCCGGCCACCCCTGCCGCAAGCAAGCGCAGAGCTGTCGCGCCGCCGCCCCCCCGGTCTGGAGACCCGACCAGCCACCAGCCGATCAGAATGGTCAAGACGGCGCTGCAAGCTCCAACCAGCTCATCGATGCTGCCGATACGGACGATGTCGGTGTGCACGTAGCCCGGAACGGTCCCGATGCCGATCAGGACCAGCCCGGCGACCCACCAGCGTTCGCTCTGTGCGGTCAAGGCTCAAAGTCCATAGGCGGCTCGCTGGACTTGATGCCGCGCGCATCGTCGCGTCGATCCATCCAGTAGCGTGAAACTCGCTGCGCGCGCTCGTCGGCTATGGCCGCCCCGAGCACACCCAACTTCTCCTTTGCGCGATCCGCGGCCGCCCCGATCGCCCGATACCGCTCGATCGACGCATTCGGTGCTCCCCGCACGTCCAGCGTCTCCCACACCGGCTCGACAATCCGCGACACCAACTCGGTCAGTGGATCCACCGCCCGGGCCTTGGCCTCGTAGTACCAGTCGACAATGCTACGGGTCTCGGCCGCAATTGCCGCTGGCGACGTTGCTGCCAGGAGCTGCGCGGCAGCCTGAAGATCGTACTCTCGCAGCACGTCTTCCGTTGCCCGCTCATCGACCAGTTCGCGCCTGTGATTGACCAGTTCGGTGACGTCGTACGCTGCAGACCTCCGCGCATCGTCGCCGAGCATGTGCGTCGGCGACGCGCCTCCATCGTGCGCCTGCCTGAACGTGACGAAGAACTCGCGCCCCAACGCCGCGGAGGCCTCGCTCGCTCGCGAGTCCGCCCAGTATGACGTGAATGCCAGCGCGAAACGATCGGCAGCCACCTCCCGCAGATAAACGTCGTATGCCTCGCCGACATGACGCGCCCCAGCAGGCAACGCGGCGGCGCTATCAACCTGACCCGGCGTCTGGACGCAGTGCGCGGCCTCATGCGCCATTACAGCCAAGTCGAACATCATGCGTCCGTCCGGGTTTCGGAGGATGGCATTCTCGGCAGATCCCCAACGCCCACCAAGGACGACCACGCAGGCGGCGGCTCCGAAGGCCTCCCCTCGTGTCGCTGAGCTATCCTCCACCGGCGTCCGCTCATCTGGCAGCAACAGGAACATCCGCACGCCCTGCGTCCGAACCGCGTCTCCCAGGACGGCCATCGGACTGTCCTGCCCCAGGCGCCGCATCGTGTCCTGATCGGCACTCGAAAGATCCGCGTCGGTCAATCCGCCCATCGCGTCAGGGGTCTGTGGAACCCGCTTCATCGATGCGTGAGCCCGCTCGAGGATCAGATGATCAGTACGAGCAGGGTGTCCGACGAGCAGTCCCGCTCCAGCTACCAAGGCAACGGCACCAAGATTGGCGAGCTTTCCCGCCACGCGCGACCCTGCCGCCTGCCCGGGTGAGCGCGCGTCCTCATCCGCGAAATCGATCAGCTCACTCATACTCCGGGATCCCCGACTGGTCACCGCGAGTCCGTTGTCGGCGTCTCGTAGCAACTGCCTCAGCGTGCTCCTCGCTCGGTCTACAAGGCCTGACATCAGCGCGGCTGCCAGTCAATTCGGATTCTGGCGCTCGAATCCGGCACGCTGATCTCAAACACATCTCCGGGAAGCACCAGCGACACGCCCTCATGCCGCGACACAATGTCCGCTGGCGGTCGCGTCTCGGCAAGGCCTGCGATTGCCTGACGTCCGGTGCGCGCAACACTCCAACGGGCCGCTGTAAGGCCAGTCGCCTCATCGAGCCGAAAGCGGACAAGCGCAGTCACCCGGGTCAAGGCGGTACCTGGCAGCGGCAACAGGCGACCCAACCACCGGCTCGCGGACAGTCGATCGTAATCACGGACCCGAAACGACCGTGCGTACACCAAGCTGCCGGTGTCGTCGAGTGCAATCTGGCGCTGATCCAACACCACATCGGGCTCGTATACCAACGCTGATACGCTCACCTGACCCGCCAGTACCGGCGGCGCAGCGCCGCCGGCGACAGCGGCCAACCCGCAAGCGCACGCAAGAGCACGTACATTCATCCGCCACCTCTGTCGCGTTCCGTAGAATGAACCGACAGTGTCGACCTAGGGCTGCCCCCAGCGCCTGTTTGCACCGCGTTTATGGCAGCTTGGATGGGGTATCCGATATCTTGCAGGTACTCCTGCGCGCCCGAGACTCAGCACTTGGCAAATACGTCCCTCACCGCGGCCGACAGCCTGGCCACTCTGCTGCGCTCGTACGTCGACCCCGACCCTGAAGAGCTGAAGCGATTAGCTCTTGCCTGCTCGCGCCCAGAAGATCAATCAAGCGTCATCCTGGTAGCGGCCGAATACGGGCAAGCGGACGCGCTCGAGCACCTGATTGGCCGTGGATTCTCGGCGCGCGATCGTGAAGGACTTGCGCTAATACTGGCCTGCAAGGGGCGCGGCGATCTGCGGACTGTGCAGCTGCTAATGCGACATGGGGTCGATCCCAGGCTCCACGAAGATGAAGCATTAGTCGCTGCTTGCTCTGCAGGTCGTACCGAACTGGTCGAGCTACTCCTGGAAGGGGGGTGTTCACCCTTGTCCAACGGCGCGGCGCCCCTGACCGAAGCCCTGCTCGGGGGTCATCCCGATGTTTTTCGTCTTATGGTGCAGCACGTTTCCGCGGACCTGATTAGAGACTTTGCTACCCCCTTGGCTCGAGCCGCTTGCAGCTGCCGGCTTGGGGAGGATTCCGCCGTCAACTGCGTCAACGCCCTGCTCGAACACATCGCGATTGACAGCTTCGACGGGGAACCGATGCTCTACAGCATTCGAAATCGCCGGACTGTGCTTCTGCAGCATCTACTTGCGATGGGCGGTGACCCGATCCGATTCGACTGCGCCGCTCTGGTCCTGGCGTTCGAAGTTGGGCCGGCTGACGAGTTCGATATCGTCACGGCACACGCTATCGCCAATGGGCAGGTCGACGAAAACCTGCTGTCCCAACTGCAAGATCGCGATCACACACTGCTCGTGCACCTGATCCGACTACGAGCGACTGAGCTGGGGCGCTCGATTCCCGATGCCGGCGCCGAGAATCACTAGCCGGGCATTTCACAGCTCAGCTGCATAGGCGCCAGCGGGCAATTGTCCGAGTGGCGACCGTGGCTCATGTCGTGGACTGACCGCGCGGCGATCCAGTTGCGATATGCGGGGTTCGTAACGCATAGACGCTGATCTTCGCTGTGCACAACCCCGCCGACCTGCAACCGACCCAGGACCCTGTGGATCGTACTCGCGCTCAGACTCGACTTGTCGAGTTGCTCCGCAAAGTCCCGCCTGATCGCAGGCGCCGCCGCATCACGTCCCTGGGCGATCGCCTCAATGATCATCCGCTCGAGCGGTGTTCTGCGACTGTGAAATTCCGACCAGTCGTCGCTGGCGCAGTACGCGGCATGTATCTCATCGAAGCACGCCCACGGACTGGTTGCACGATCTTGAGACATGTCCTCAAGTAAGGCACGCAGGTAGCGAGGACTGCGGCCGAGCTTCTCCCATGCTTCCTGCATTTCGGCCCGATCGAGGTCGACCCTCACCTGCTGCTGATATGTATCGAGCATGTAGGCAAAAAAAGGTTCCGCAAGCGGCTTCATACGTACTTGTCGGGCCGCTCCAAGCATAGGCGCCGTTGCGTGAACGAAGAGCGACTTGGCCGCCACTTCGGAATCGAGAGCCGCGAACACCTTGACCCGTCCGGTGCTTTGGATGATGGCACGCAGTGCTGCCGCGAACGGCCGGTTCGCGTTCCTCAGCAGGAGCTCAGCATCGTCCAACAGCAGAACCAGCATTTGATCCTGCCTGAGCTCAGACACGTGGAGACTGACCAGCTTCTGAAGCAGCAGCGCCGGCGCCTTTCCGCGCGGCCTGTTCTGCTGCGGCCCTGTGCCAAACTTCACCCCCAGAACCGGGGTCGACACTTCCGTGACCTCGGTAGTCAGGAGCTCAATGAGCTTTGATCTAAGCCCGCTGTTCTGGCGCTCCAGCGAGTCTGCGATCGCATTCAAGGTCACTGACACAGCGTCGTCGACCATCAGACTCAATGGCACATGGATCGGCACGCAAGCACCATCCTCTCTGAGGGTCGGCGCCAAATCGTTGACCAGGAAGTGCGTCTTTCCGGACTCTGCCGGCTGCACAACGTACCGGCCAACGCTCCCGCTGTAGGACAGCGCGAACTTCACTTGGGCCGCTTCCCCCTTTCTTCGAAACTGCGCCTCGAACCTCTGCTGTGGAACGCTCACTGGGTTCTCCTGCCCCGCGTCGTGGCACCACTATATGAAGCGCGAGTTGAGTCCTGCACGTACGCAAGATGTTTTTCCCCTTGCAGAGTGGCATGCACGCGCGCGTGCTCCCTACCATCGATTAACCAATGGTTGATCTGAAACTAGAGAGCGCACAGTGCCGACAGCTGCAGCCATCACCGACGCCTTACACGCGGACATTGATGCCGCGGTCGGTCCGTCGCCAGATCCGATGGTGATTAACCTGAGTGCACCTGGCCGGCTGCACAACCACCCCACGTCGAGTGACACCTACTGGCTCGGCTGGCGCCTCGTTGCGTCACCGTGGCCTGGGTACTTTCGTATTGGGTTCGCATCAGACCTCGACTTCAACAGCGCTACACTGGACATTCACCACTCCGAGTTCGAGACGGTGCGGCGGGGTATTGAGCGGCTGGCCGAAGGCCGCTCAGCCGGGCTCCACTTCAACACCCCTGCGGAGCTGATGACACCACGGTACCGGCGCGCCGTAGGCGCAGTGTTGCTTTGTCCGTCGCCCCCCATCGCTACTGTTGAGATCCTGGGACTCGACTACGACCCAGTTGCGACCGTTTCAGCGTTCGCACCTGACATCGTCAAGGGCGCACTGGCTATTGCACCCCTACTCGGCACAGTGGAGGAAGGGCCCGCTCGACGCGGGTTGCGGCGACTGGAGGTAGCGGAAGAGACAATGCTGCCGAACGAATGGACGCAGCCGGAGCACGCGGCGCGCGAACAGCTCGTCTCGGAAATCCGCGAGCGGCACGGCGATCAGCATGCCGAACTCTGCATTACCTTCCCGGACGTAGCGGGCCAATACATGGGCCGGGACGTCCGGGTGTCCACGCTCGAGTACGACTTCGGTGACTGGCCTGTCGTCGCTGCACTGGCCTATCGCACTAGCGACGAAGAAGACCGCACCGCCCTCATCAGCATCGCGTGGCCTGATGTCCAGGCTTTGCGCCAATCGACTCATGAGCCGATGGTCAGTCTTCGCGCTGGCGGTACTGTGCGCGTCGACATCCCTGAGCAGGACCGCGCGCGGGTTGCGCAGCTGGTCGCCGAGAAGTTCGGCGTCACTGAATCTGTGCACTCTGATTTCAGTGCGCGGCTGCTGCAGATCCCACTGTTTAGCGAGCAACCTGCTGAAAACATGCGTAATCCCAAGTCCGTTACTCCGCGCACCGCCGCCCCTCAACTGCGGCAAGAAGAGCAATTGGATCTGTTCAGGCCTGGTTCAGCCGAAGAGCAGCCCACCCCATCGCCGACAGGAAGCACCGACGAGCCGCGTGTACAATTTGGCTAGAACTGACAGAAACATGGTTGGGTTCACCGGAGGTTGGCGCTCCAGACGTGAAGTTGGCTGGCAGTTATTGGGGTGCGCCCACGCACCATTGGCTTGCTGCTAATGAGCTGAACGATGAACGACAAAGTTACGAGGGCTGCAATGCTCCTTGCTCAGGCGATGCGACGCGCGCCCGAGGCCTCCGCATGCCGCCCGGGCGCCGACGGCACCCCCAGCCGCCTCGCTAAAACGCTGATGGACCTCGTCGAGCGCGACGGCGGGCACTGCGAAGCCAAGATTTCCCCTTCCGAATTTCTGCACCTTCGCGACAGTGCTCCGGATGCTCGCTGGCATCGGGCCGTCTACCGCCTGACCGATGGATCTGTGATCGCCGTCTATGATCAGGGGGCTGAAGTCGCCGAGAGCGAGGACTACGTCCTGCGCCACCCCTCTGGCCAGTTTGCCGGGGTATGGGATGGCGACGACCCCGAGGAGCTTGCGCGCTCGTTTGCGTCAGCGCTGGACCGCCTCCAGGTGATCCACGATGACACGCAGGCACAGGGTGTTGCGGGCTACTTCAGCGGGCGGGCCTTGGATGAAACGGACGCTGTACGCCAGCACCCGCTCGAGGACATCTGCGGCGTCATCAACGTCTGCACCGACGGCACCGCGGTTCTGGCGACTCGCCGTGGGGTCCTGCTCATGCCTGGTTCCGCGGACGGCATTAAGGAGGTTCTCGATCACGCGTATGCATGCATGACGCGGATGAGCCAGAAGCTGGGCATCGGCACCGACGAAATGCTGGCCGAACTCAATCCTACTGTTGAGTTGTACCAGCGAGCGTTCCAGGCCTACGAGGCTCACCGCAAGTTCTCTGCTGAGGATACCCTCAAAGAATTCAGTCCCCGCAACTGATCTGGAAGAATATCGCGAGGGCGTGCCGACGTTCGGTAGCCTGTGTCCAAGCATCATCCTGGACACTCGCCCATGGCGGATCAAGCGGTTCCGACGGCCCTGCTGGGCTACATCAACTTCGACGCCGCGGCCTGCGCGTTTGACATCGCGCGAGACCTCTCCGTGGAAGCCGCCGAGCGGCACATCCTGCGACAGATCTCCGAGGGAGCAGCCTTGCTGCCCGCGTACGACCCCGAGCTAGGGGCGGCGCTGTTGCGGGTTGCCCGATCAAGCGGCACGTCTGATGCAGATCAGCTGGTCGACACAGTGATTGTGGCCGTCTCTGCCTCCACCACCCTCGGAGCCCGCCTGAATCACGCCAGTACGCTCGCAGGGATGCCGGCAAACAAGCTGATAGGGCATTGGGTTTCAGAGCTGGCTGCCCCACGGCGTCCGGGGAGCGCTGTCGGCTCGGCGCCGTCACCCTCAGTATCAGCTCCCCAGTCGGCGCGTACGTCTGCCGTGCATGAACCCCATGCCCGCGTACCCAAGTTGCAGCGCCTGCGCGAGCTGGTGCTGAGCCGGGCTTTCATTCCGGTGGCGATCGGATTTCTGATCGGCGCTGTGCTCGCGCTAAGTTCAGGCCCTTCGCCGAGATCGCGGTACACCCCGGTCGATCCCGCCGCAGCCCCCTCTCCTTCCGCCCCCGGGAACTGAGGCTCTCTTGGTTCGCCCCTAGCCATGAACCGGAGCTCAACTGGCATCGCTATGAGGCCTGCCGACAGGCGGTTGATCCTACCGGCCGCTGCCATCGGCGCGGTCGCCATCGCGGGAGCTGCTGCCTACGACACTTGGCCGCCGGCGTTCCTGGCGCTCATGCTCGTTGGGGCGCCGACCGTGGAGGAGATCCTCTTTCGTGACGCTCTCTGGAGCTGGGCTCGCAACGGTGTTGGCTTGGCGACCAAGCCGACCATCGTCCTTTGTGCGGCGGCCTTCGCTGCGGCGCACTACGTTTTCATATCGTCATCGCCAGACCGGATGGCGTGGACGGCCAGCTATTTCTTGATGGGGATTCTCTTCGGATTCGCACGCGCGCGCTTCGACCTCATGGGCGCGATATCGGCCCACGCCATGTCGAATGCTTGCTTTGTGCTGTTCGAAGCTCCAATCCGACGGATCGTTGCTGACATCAGCGCGTGCTGCCTACAGTGAGCTCACACTTTCAGGACATCCCTATGACCTGTGCCGCGCCAGCATTGCATGCTCTGCCCAGCTCTCGTCCCTTGCCGCCGGGACTCGCCGAGCTCGGCCGCGCAGCCGCCGAAGTCCGCGATCTCATATTCGATGCCATGTCCGTTCTCGGGCGCATCGGAGAGTTCGCTCACTCGCCCCTAAATATGGTGATTGCGGAAATTCTTGGCTCCTGGCGTAGCGACCGCGGGGAAGCCCTTTTCGCCCTGGACTTCACATCCACACCATCTGGTGGATACCAGCTCTCGAGAACATCTGCGCCATGGAGCCTCCTCGGGGAATCCCTCCTGGTGAGCCGGGACCTTCATCGGCCGGTTGGCGAATGGTTTGAGCGGCGGCTTGGGCGTCTCGGTTCGATCTCGCTGCGCGCGCCGACCGAGCTTCTCTCTGACCCGGCGGTACGCCAGCTTGCTCGAGTCCTGGCAGCTCGCAAGCTCGATGTCCAGTTCGCTCAGCTGGACGCGGGCTGGGATGACGCGCCGGAGCTGAGTGGGGCCGCCTTTCTGGCGTCATACGTGGGCTGTTTCCTCGGCGACTTCACGCTGCCGGACCACGGCACCCGCCTAGCGTTCCCCCTGTGGACCGTTCTACTGGACGACCCTGCTTTCCTGCTGACGCTCAATACGTTCTATCCGCACCACCCGCTTATTCCCGATGCGGCTCTTGCCGCCGCCAGCGAAGGCGGTCGCACACTGAGCGACCAAATCGGGGTTGACCTCGACTACAACATCGGCGTGGTGCAGGACTGGGGCGGGGTCGACGCATCCGGGCCGATCGACCTCATCCGGGTCTTCGTCTCCTTGACCACGGTCCTGGGCGCGGTACGACTCAACGGCGCACATCCTCACATCATTCAATCTGGCGTTGTCACTCAGCTGGAGACCTAAGTGAACGATACGACCACCCCTGCTCCCCAACTGTCCGACGCCGCACGCATCACGGCTCTTGCTTTGGCAGCCCATCCAGACTATCGGGTGCTCCGCCGGCTGGCGCCGCAACGGCAATACTCAACCCCAGGGCCGGACATCCAGCTGCTCCGCGGCGCCGTTGTCGATACGGAGACGACGGGCACCGACGTCGACAGCGACCTTCTCATCGAGGTCTCAATCATTCCCTTCACGTACACCGCCGACGGTCAGATCGTTGAGGTCCTCGAAGACCAGGTGTACACGGGGCAGCAGGATCCCGGGGTGCCTCTGTCTGAGCTGATTCAGGAGATCACAGGCCTGACCGACGAGGACCTCGAGGGCAAGCACTTTGATCTGCCCGCCATCGAGGCAGCCATCTCTCCGTGCGCCATCGTCATAGCGCACCACGCCGCGTTCGACCGCCCGATGCTGGAGCGCCTGTCGCCATCATTCCGGGACAAGGTATGGCTCTGCAGCCTGGAGTTGGTTGACTGGCGCAAGGAGGGGATCAGTTCCTCAAAGCTGGAGTTCATCGCAATGATGATGGGCTTCTTCTTCGAAGCCCATCGGGCCGAGGCTGATGCGCGAGCACTCCTGCATCTGCTGAGCATCCCCCTTCCGGTGTCGGGCGAATTGCCGCTCTCCGTCATGCGGCGCGCCATCCAGGAACCGCTCTACTCGGTTTCGTGGCTGGACACGCCCTACTCGGCCAAAGGCGACTTCGGCCGACTTGGCTACCGATGGAGGCCGGTCCCCGGCGGCCGAATGGGTCATCGCAAGTTCGTGCACGTCGACGCAATCTCCGACGAGCTGACAAGCGCGATGGACGCGCTTGCGAAGCACCAGTGCGACGTGAGCCCGGTCGTACTGCCGGTCAACCCGATGGATCGCTTCACCCCCCGCGCATGAACACCAAGCCCGAGTGTGAGCTCAGCGACGCCTATACGCTGTATCTGCGGTACTGCGAGGACTGCGACATTCCCGCCTTGACCGCCAGGGAGTGGCAACTCAACGGATGCCCCGACGGGGAGCGCTACCATCAAGAGGCACGAGCGGCGTCTGCGACGAGTGTTCGCTCCGCGCGTTTGTAGAGACATCCGAACCCCGAGGTAGCGAACCGCGTCGCGCGACCCTCTGCAAACGCGCAGGCGCGCCCACCTGCGTCGATACTGGAGCAACACTTCGCTGGAGCGAGGAATGCTTCAGAATGCACTGCTACTGATCGACGCCAGCTACCTCGTCCGACGCACCTACAAGGCGCTGACCGATGAGCCTGACTTGACGCGACGCGCGGACAAGGCGCTCGGAGGCGCGTACCACACGTGCGCCCGACTGCTTGCCGAATTCCCCTGTTCGCACGCTCTTGCGGTCTTCGACTCGCCTGGCAACAACTGGCGACATCGGTTGTATCCCGACTACAAGGCCAACCGTGAACCGGCTCCCATTCAGCTTGTGCACCAGCTGCCCCGCTTGATTAACCAACTGCGTCAACGTCAGGGACTGCGCAGCATCATGCAATCCGGGGTCGAAGCAGACGACGTCATTGCTGCTGCGGCTCGATCGTTCGGAGATCGCCGCGACGCACTGACGCGGATAGCCACTCAGGACAAGGACCTGTGTGCCCTTATCTCGGCATCAGTCGAAATCTACGCACCATTCGACCGTGAGACCCGATGTGAAGCATGGGTTCAGCGGAAGTTCGGCGTCGCTCCCTCACAGGTACAGGACTTCCTCGCTCTGGTTGGCGACAGCTCCGACAACGTGCCGGGTGTTCCTGGGATTGGCCCAGTGAAGGCCGCCGCGCTGATCAATGAGTTCGGATCCCTCGAGCGGATCCTACGAGCGAATGAACCGCAGACCCTCCGGGTCAGGGAGCACGCTGATGCAGCCCTGCTCTCGCGTGAGTTGGTGTCGTTCCGCGCAGACACCCGCTTCGACTGGTACCAGTTCGAGCGACCTTCCACACCCCAAGTCGCCCCGGCCCAGGCGCCGGCCGCGCCGATTCACATGAGCGCGATGTCGCTCTAGAGAGGCCCCCATGCCATCGCTCTCCGAAGACCAAATCTCAAATCTACTCGAAGCCGTCAATCGGTTTGAGTGCGAATCAGGCCGCGTCGTATACCACCTCGCGGCCGCTGACCTGGGGATGCGGCGTGGGTACCCATGCCAGCCGATCCGATACTGGATGGTATCCGACAACCCGCACGCACCCGGCTATGTCCGCGGGGAAAGTCAGCAACTTGATTGCCGCGACGCGGCCCCCGCCATTCTGTCGGCGTCCAATGACAGCGCCAATCGCTCGTCGCTACTGACCACAATGAGCGGGCAATTCCACCTGTCCACGGCGTACCAGCTCCTGCACTACCATGCCATTCTGCAGCCGGTGATCTCCGACGGAGCCATCCTGGAAGTGCAAGAAGGCATCGTGCCCCGCCTGCTCGCGGCGGGTCGCCCGGACGCCGTCGAGCATCTTGCGCGTGTAGCCGGATCCATGGCCTTCAGCCAGGTGGCGGGCATCATGCAGATTATGGAGGACGAAAGAGACGATCTCACCGGTGCCGGCCCCTCATACATGCGAGCGCTATGCGTTGAGTTCGCGGCTGAGGCATCCCTGTCATACTATCTCCAAGATGCGCAGACCCCTCAGGCGACGCTTCACCCTCGGGTCGCCCAAGTCTTCGGGACCACAAGCCTAGCTGACTTAGCGGACGGCAGCGCCATCCTCCCTCAGACGAAGGTGTTGCGCGAAACCCGTCGCCTCCACCGCGCCTTTGCCGACCTAGACCGCCTGCTGCACGGCCCCAAGCAGCTGCGCTGCGTCGATGGTCCACGCGAAGCGAAGGCTGCTTTCCTTCCTGTCATGGAATTCGCCGAACCCTAGCTTTTGCTGGGTATGCAGGAGACCCTCCTTTCAACGTTGACCAGGAGGGGTATATCGGCGGTCCTGACTGCCACGCGCCCGCGCATTGCATGCGAGACCAGACGCCACGAAGCAGGAACCGAATAAGGGCCTACGCCGCGCTAGCCAATAGCGGGGTGCCGGAGCCCATTCGTTTCGCAATGGGCCAAATCGCCGGCGCGCTGGCCCGACGGGGCTACCTGTTACGCACGAACGGCATCGGTTCAGCGCGCGCCTTCACCGATGCCGTCCCGGCGAGCCTGGTCGAGGAGTATCTCCCGAGTAAGGGGTTCCGCCGGTCGCGATCGCCGCTGTTCGAAATCTCTGACGAGGCGATGCGCATCGCATCTGAGATTCACCCCCTGTTCTGGCGACTGAGCGAACCGGCCCAGCGACGCATTGCACGGGACGTCACTCTACTGCTCGGAACGACCCTCCACGATCCGGTCTCGTTCTTGCTCTGCTGGACTGCCGATGGCGTTGAGGGCGCTACTCATGCGATCACCCGGGCAACAGGGGAGTGCGGGCCAGCGCTGGCGCTCGCCGCCGCACGGCGCATCCAGATTTTCAATCTGGCAAACCCCGCTCAGCTGCAACGTGTGATGGTTGGGCTTGGACTGGATCCGCCCTTCGACCATGTCCATTACCCGGGTGTGTACTCGCCTCTTCCCCGCGCCGCCACCTCATCCAATCTGTGCCAGTCGACCAGCACCGCCGAACTTGGTATGCGCCAGTTGGGCAAGACGATCGGCGCCGAATGAGATTGAGGGAATCAGAAGAACCTTCGAGGTAGCTCCCTGCATCTGCGGCCCCGTGACCTAGCGGGCGATTGGTAAGGCATACTGCATGCCCTACTCGACCAAAGGATCCCCATGGCCGACATCGCCGGCGTTCTCAAAGCCGAAATCGTTCGACTGGCCAAGAAGGCCGTCCGCGCCGAGACAACGTCTCTGCGGGACGGATCCGCATTCATGCGCAAGGAGCTCATCGCGTTGCGCAAGCGGACGGCCGACCTCGAGCGCGAGCTGAAGGTACTGCGCAAAGCCCGCGCCGGAGGCGACAAGGTGGAGGTGTCCCCTACCGCGGCTCCAGGCAGGCGGATTTCTGGCCGCGCTCTGAAGAGCCTGCGCGCTCGTTTTGGACTTACCCAAGACGACATGGCGACCCTCCTTGGCGTATCCCAACAGTCCATCTACAACTGGGAGCGCCACGGCGTGCCGGCGGGGAGCGCCCACCTCGCCGCCATCAACGATGTGCGCAGGATGAAGAAGGATGCCGTGGCACTCAAGCTGAGCGAACGAGTCCTCCCGCCTCAACCCAGCTCGCCGCGGAAGACGGCCCTGGCTTCACGACGCAGGAAGGCGCAAACATCCTGACCACGGCTACTCGTGGCGAGGCTGTCGCACCGCTAATTCAAGCGACCCGCTTTCGATCAGATTCGAAGCGCGCGCAAGTCCGCCGTCAGCTGTTCGATCTCCTTGCGGGTGAAGACATTCAGAGCTGCCTCACCTCGCTCGACCCATGGACTCGCCAACCATCGGGTGAAGAAGACCTCTACCTCTGGGTCGTCGAGCAGCCCCTGACTCAGCACGAATTCCCTGAGCTTTTTCAGCTCACAGGGGTAGTGGTTGATCGTGGACAGGCGCAGCACGCTGTTCCGCAGCGCCTCAAACTCGTCCCGGCGCTTCCTTCTCGAGCGATACCTGCCAAGAAGCCCGTCGAACGCCTTGAGTGCGATTCTGCCTAGCCACGCCAATAGTGAGGCTTCCGCCATCATGCACCTTCTCTCATTGTGGATCGCCGCCCGCGTCGAGCCGCTTGCCGTTCTGCCGGACGCGCATGAGTCTGACTGACGCCCCATCGCCAGTCGACCTCATCTCTCACCGTTCTTGGAGCATCGCTACGTAATCGGCCTCGCTGAGCACGCGCACACCCAGCTTGCGGGCCTTCTCCGTCTTGGTCGCGCCGACCTTGGAGCCGTACACCAACATGGTCGTCTGCGCCGTCACCGAGCTGCCTACGATTGCCCCGAGGCGCTTTGCCTGGGATTCCATGTCTTTCCGCCCGCCTGACTCCATGGTCCCAGTAAAGACCACGCACTGCCCTGCCAGCGGCCCCCGCTGCTGGTCCTCCGCGCTTCGCGCGACGCGCTCAAGGTTGAAGCCCATGGTGCGGACCGCGCTGATGAGCGGCCAGGTCTTGCGCAAACCATCAACGATGGCGCTGCTGGTGCCGCTGGCGAAACCCTCGATAGCGCTTAGGCGTTCGTAGGTAATCGCGCCAAGATCGTCAAAGCTCACGCTCTTCAGGAGTCGTGCGGCGTCACCCCGCCCCAGATGGCGGATCCCGAATGCGGCCAGAAAGATGTGCTCTGCAATGGGCTCCGATTTGCTCCGCTCGAGTTCGCTCATCAGGTTGGCGGCGACGCCCGGAGAGACCCCACAGCGGGCCAATCCCGGTTGCCCCAATTCATAGACATCGAGCACGGTACGAACACCGTTCGCTACCAGCTGCTTGGTCACAGCCTCACCGAACCCGTTTGCAACTCCGATCCGGGCAAAGAAGTGCTCAAGCGATCGCGCGATCTGATCAGGACATGACTGGTGGTTCCGGCAGACGAGGTACTTCCCATCCCACTCGGTCAGCTCGCCGCAGGATGGACAGTGGTCGGTATCGATGGGGGTGACTGCCTTGGCGATGACATCGACGAGCTTCGGGATCACGCCGCCCCCGCGGGTGATCGTCACGCGGGCGCCGGGCCCCAGACCATGATCGATCAGGTGCTGCGCCGTGTGCGCGGTTGCATGCCGAATGGTGACGCCGTAGAACTCCACCGGCTCGAGGATCAGGGTGGGCGTGATACGCCCGGTGCGGCCTGTGGTCAACCTGACGTCCTGCACGGTGGTCTCGACGCCGGCGTCATTGCGCTTGGTTGCAATCTGCCAGCGATGATGATGCGATGTCGCGCCCATATGGTCCCGCAGCTCCGGAGCGTCAACCGCGGCTACCGCCCCGTCGCACAGGTACTCCACCTGTTGGACCGTTTCCATGACCTCGAACCACGTTTCCTCGAACTGGGCGAGCGACAGCCTGGTCGCACTCAGACGCGCGTACGGGACGAAACGGCACATCCCCGCGTCGAGCGCCTCCCTGTGATGGGGCTGCAGCGTCTCGGCTCCGGCGAGGCCGGCCATGAAGTTACGCGGATGTCGCAACGAATAGCGCGCCCGCAGTTGTTCGTCGAAGAACTCCTTGACCACGACGATCTCGCCGGCGCCGTGCCCCCGCCCTCCAATGCCAACCAGGCCGATCCCGAAAAGGCGGCTCACATCCTGCCCAAATCCGTTCTCGCCGCGGGTGACGAGGGCGTTGCCGTAATCGTATCCGGCAATACCGTCTAACTTCGGTGTAACGCTGATTGTCAGCGTGACTGGGTCGATACTCAGCTCCTGGGCTGCCTCTCGAACGCGCCGGCAAAACGCCCTCACCTCTTGGTCCGTATAGGCCTTGTCCGTACTGAGGAGTGTCGCCGTGTGCCGGTAGCGATCCCCCACGAAAGCATCGCGAGGTTCCGGCTCAGGCACGCGCAAGAACGGATGGTCCGGAGCCTTCACGCGAAGCGCGGCGACGAACACATGGTCGTAGTCAGCATCAGACACCATAGGGGTGCCGCGCCGATATGCGTCGTTGAGCTGAGTCAGCAGCGCGACCAGACTATCGACGTCCAGATCGTCAGGATTGATGCTGCTGACCGGTGCTTCCATTAGTTGCATGCTGAACTCACCTTTTGTGAAATTCGATCGCGGTCGATCGGGGCAACGCCATGGTGACAACCCTAAGCTCGTTTTCTGAGAAATCGACGGATTGACTGCATCCAACTAGCGCCCGCTCTCGCTCGGCTAGGCGCTGCTCGTGGTCCAATCATGTGCCTGCGAGGTGATGCTGCAACAACAGTCGTGAGTACTCACCCAGCCTCGAGTCGAGCCGGAGGTTGATGCGCTGGATGCGAGCACGGGCGGGTTGGGCCTCCCAGCTCCCGGCTTCATGCGATCCGGACATGCGTAGTTGCCGCCATCTATTGAAGCGTTGGAACTGGGGTAGCTGATATGGCGCGAGCCGCCCAATAGCAGCGTCGATCTGACGGTCGTCCGCAACCCTAGGGGTCCAGTACTGCCCGAGCGTGTCCGTCGTTCCTGTGCCGGGGTGGAGCAGTAGCGCTGCTGTCCCCGCCACCACACCAATCAGCCGCGACTTCACGTTATTCCCCGCTTGTTTGACAACGAAGGATAGGAAGCTCGCGCCTTCGGCTGCCAATTTTCGAGATCCCTGGCGGCTGATGTCCTTCGAGGGTAGCCCCGCCTACGCGGAGGCAATTACCTCTGGCGTACACCGAGGCACACGTGTAGAGTCCGTGGCTGGTAGGTGCACAACCTTCCTTCCTTTGACTGCCGCATAGGCAGCTGACAGTGGAGAGAACTATGCTCTATGCATTCCCTATCTCGACGAACGGCAACTTCGCCGACACTCTCAGCAGTGCGGTGTCATGGGTCGCCGACCAGAGTGATCTCGAAGACGTTGGCTTGGCCGTCTCGCGGGCCGTGCGCATCGTCAAACTTCTCGGGGCGCGGCCGATCGGCGACGACTGGGAATCGCTGGGATTCGAGTTGCGCGACGAGATCATCTGGCTAATCGCCGGTCGACTTTATCCTGGTGATGATCGGGCGCAATCGAGCCTAGTGAGCGGCTACCTGAGTTTCCGATCAACGACCGGAGAAGATGTTCCACCACTCCTCGTTCACGACGCCATCATCTGGCAGCGCGGCCGAGCGGCAAACCCGAGCTACTCGCGACACGTCGCAGCGCGGGACGCCGCGAGCGCTGCCTTTCGCGAGCGTTTCAATACATCCGCGCCGACAACCGCGAAGGGTGTGCATTTCTGGAGGCGACAGTACATGAAGGCCTTCGCATGCGGATCAGCAGCCTAAGGCGAATGCTCGCCCCGCTATCGCTATCGCCGAGTTCGGCGCCTGCATCTGTAACGGGATGGTCCATCCGCCGCCACTGCAGCGTTTCCGCTACTGACCCCACCAACAAGAGTTGCTCGACATGACCTACGTTGTGAAGCTCAACGGCACAGTGCTCGTTGAGGCTGACTGGCCGCCGATGGCTCAGGCTGCATGGACACGCGCGAGCCGCGACCGCGATAGCGCGCAGACCGGCGGCGTCGCAGAACTATGGAAAGACGGCGAGTTGTTGTCCCGTGTTCAGCCGGAAACGTTAAGAGGGCACCGGTGGCCGGATCGGGAGGTGCCCGAGTGCACGTTGCGCGACGTCTTGAAAGCGCTTCTTCAACTCTTGCGAGATGATGACTGGTCGACAAAGACCATCGCGGAAGCTATGACCGCTTACGGGCTGCCGACGACTCGAGCCAGGGTAGATGCGCTGCGTGGCTCGACGTCTGGGAAACGCGCAGAGGTGACGACAGCTGAGCTTGTCGTCCTGATCTCCGCTGTACTGAACGCATACAAAAGCAGCGACTGAATGTGGCGTATCCGCATACGCGCAGAGTGTCGGGTATCCAGCAACTGTCAGTCCGGCGATGTCTACCCAGCATGGGCGCAGGACCGCATACTCCGTGCACACCTACGGTACGGAGGATGCCATGCGACTTCACGAAGTAATCAACGAAGCGACCCTCTCCGGCTCGGCGTGGTTTCGTCCCACCAGCTGGCATTCCACCGGCATGGCCTATGTAATCAAGGACGGGAACACTCACGTTGTGCCGTCGTCCGGCGGCGGCACGCTTGGCATGACCTCGAGCCCGGAGCTGCTTTCCGGTGACTGGGAGGTAGTGTCGCCCGATGTAGTGCTCAATGAGCGTGCTGGACTGTTCCAAACGTCCCGCTCGGTCTAGCCAGCCGCTCCAGCTGCCAAATGGCGCCGAACGAGCGAGACGACGTAGCCTGTCCACATGGGTAACTTGCATGCTTTCGCGGATCTTGCCGTGCTTTCTGTCGCTGAGCGCTCCCTGCTCATTCGCCACGCTGCCGCTTTCGCCGAGCACTCTCACGCTGGTACTGTTCGCACTGGGTCTCTCGAACCATACTTCGAACACTCCCGTGAAGTGGCTGGTTTGGTCGCCTTAGTGGACGAGCGCGAAGAAGTGATCGCCGCGGCGTACCTGCACGATGTACCGGAAGACGTGCCTGGTGTGACCATCGGTGGCTTGGCCGCACGCTTTGGCACCTCGGTGGCTCGCCTGGTCGACCAAGTCACAAACCCAAGCCGCCCTGAAGATGGCTCTCGCGCGCGCCGCAAGGCTATCGATCTCGCACATCGCTGCAAGGCGAGTCGGGCGGGGCAGAACATTACGCTCGCCGACGTCGTGAGCAACATGAATCGCATCGAGAATCTCCCTCCGGCCTTCGCGCGGATCTACCTCGAGGAGAAGCGGCGGGTCGTAGTCGCAATGACTCGTGGTCACCCGCTCTTGCGCGCGGGCGCCGCGGCCGCCCTGGACGTCGCGGCACGTCGCCTTTCTCTCTCCGTGTCTTAGTCCCATCTCTGGCTGTATCCTCGTCGCTCCTGTCACAGCGAGCGCTCAATGGTGTCCACCGACAGCCAATTCCCCGGGTCCGATCTCGACCTGGCCAACGCGTGCCGAGCTCTTGCGGTGGAGTTGCGCCAGCGACGTCCGCGGACAGGTTCGGAACGTCAGCGAAATGGTGAATTGGCGGCAACCCTCTTGATGGAAGCTTCGAGACGCCTGGACTTGCATCCCCACATGCCAACTTTTCCCGAGTACTTCGCGGAACGCGGCAAGAGCATCGTTGAGTCCTTCACCGAAGCCTATGAAACCGACGTTCGAAACAGCCGCCTCCGGACATTGAGCCGCGCAGCCCGGTTCGTTCTTGGAGGCGACCCGACATTTTGGCAGCAGTCCCGGTGCCTTCCTGACGGTCGATCGCCGTACATGGCGGCTCTAGCCGACTTGGCCGGGCTCACTGCGGCGCTGCAGGTGTTAGATACTATTCGCTCTGAGCGAACCTGATGGAGTCGACCGACAATGTGGGCGCTGAAACCTGAGCAATGCAGACAGTGGGGCCCCATCCCAAATGTGACCCCACCAATCCGCGTCCCCTGTCACATCGATGCCCCGTGTCCAGAATGCAACCGCTCCCTCATTGGGGAGCAGCTGAAGTGGCAGCGAATGGGACCATTGGCTTTCGCCCGCATCGGATGCAAGGGATGCACCACCAACGTCACCTTTGTGATCGTCGACCCTACGCAGCCGCAATCGATGCCCGGCAAGGATCCCCTCGTCTTTCAGAGCCCAGCATCACAACCTGCCCCGCTGCTGCCGCCTCGGTGCGCGCAGGTGTCGCCGACAGCGCACCTCATCGCCCAGCAGACTCTCGTCGCCGAATCACTCGGGCTAAGCGAACTCTTGGGAATGGGCTACCGCAAGGCTCTCGAGTTCCTCATCAAGGACTACCTGATTGATCGTCAGCCCGACGCCGCGGACCAGATCGCGTCCAGACCTTTGGCCCAGTGTCTTGAGTCCGCCGGCTCAATGGGCCACCAGATCAGAGAGATGGGCAAGCGTACTGCGTGGGTCGCGAACGATTTGACGCACTACGTCCGCAAGCGTCCGGGGCTGGATCACACCGTCGTCAAGACGCTCCTCAGCATTACTGCCAAGTGGATCGACTTCGAGCTTGAGACCCAAGAGCTGAATGACACCATTGAGCACCGACCGTGAAGGTGCAGGCGATCGCGTCCACCTGCCGCTGATTTCCTCAGCTGTTCACCCAAGCCTCTATCGCGCGCGCAATCATTTTCGAGTCGATTTTTTCCTGCTCCAAACGGCGCTGACTCGCTGGCATCGCCCTAAGCTTCTCTAGTGCCGCCTTCTCTCCTGGGTTCAGCCAGTCGTCGAAAGCGTGCGGGCACCAGGTTGGTTCCTCGCTGAAGGCCGACTGGGCGTCAAGCGTGCCGGCATCCATCATGATCGAAGTGATCGTCGGCGCGATCCGCCGCGCTTGTGCGAGCAGGTAGAGCCCCCAGCTGTCCAAGTCCCCCCAGTACGCGATTCGCCGGCTTGCTGCCCACGGCGAGCTCAGCCAGTGAAGCTCGGCGCCGGCGCCGGCAACACAAATCGCATCGTCGACATCCGGCACCGCGAATCCACTCTCGACATTCTCAACGACGATCAGCCGTCTCGCAGGCGTGCGTAACCTGACCAGGTCGCTGGCAGCAAGCCACATGGCGTCAATTCCCAGCATCGCATCTCGCATTTCAGGTGACAGGGCTCTCACCAGTAGTGTCCCAGTTGGCCGAGGCACCGCGTCGAGCCATGCCAGTAGCCCACCAGCCGCACGGACGTCCTCGGTCGGATCCAGAAGGGCTGCAACCAGGGTCTGCTGGGTCTCAATGAACTTCGTCCCGACCCCTCGAAGTGGTAGCGAACGCAGATACCGCCCTCGCCCCACGCCAGGCGCCAACTGGCTGAGCACCTGGAGCAGCTCATGAAACTCGGCATCGTCGAGTTCATCGAGCCTTGGAAGGGCCGCGATAGCTGCGCTACGGAGACCCGGGCGAGCCTTCTCGATTCGGTCCACCAGGTCTTGCCAGCGCCGGAGCTCGGCTGGCGCCCTGCCTCCGATGAATTCAGCCAAGGCTCCAAATGTTCCGAACTCAATCTCCACCGGCACACGCTGCGGCTCAAAGCCCCTCATGCGCAGATCCGCCCACCTCACTTCGACGTCCGTGATGTCGACACGGCGCCACGCATCGACATACTCGCGCAGCTGGTTGAGGTTGGCAGTCGCCTGCGGCCCCGTCGGCGGTCTCAGCCTGACTCGTATTGCTGACGACCGCTCTCCAGAGATCCGTGCCCGTCGATGAGCGGTGTTCTCCCATTCTCGGCGGCGAAGCTGATCGGCGACCTCGGCGGGCATTACGCCCCACGTGGCTGTTTTCGTCATCGCGCAGCGTCTACCTCGATCCCCAACTCAGCCGCGGCGCCGGCTTCTTCGCGTTCCAGCGCCTCGAGCTCGCGGTCCAAATACTCCCATGTGATTTCCGACAATGTGCTGGCGTAATCCAGCTCGTCCATACGCACCAGCACGATCGAATTGGCACACTCGCGCGCCAGCTCGATGTTCTTGTAGGGGGTAATGAGACACAAGTGGAGGCGCAGTTCGCGAAACGCCTTGAGTACCCTCCGACTGAAGGCCGTCGAGGTGTTCGAGAACGCCTCGTCGAGAAACACAGTTGCATACGCGGGAAAGTTCCAGCCTGCCGGAGTCAGCACGTAGGCGAGGCTGGCTGCCACGATGGTACCCGCGAAGCTCTCTTTCTCACCTCCTGACTTTCCACTTGACGACGCCCAGGTGTCCCGTACTTCCAAGGTCTTCGCATGGATCTCCCTCGCGACGAACTCGAACTGGTAGCGCGGATCCAGCAGGCGGGTGTTTTCCTTCGAGCTCGCATATGCCGGGTCTACGGCCTTGCTCAAAATGGCAACCAATTCCCTCAACGCCCGATACCGGGCGTCATGATCCTCGCTGATGACCAGGCTCTTTACGGTCCGGATTCTCTCCTCGAATTCTTCGTTCAGCGGATAGGTGATCGGCTTGGCCTCAAGCTGGATGTACGTTCCTGCGCGCAACTCCGTTCTGCGCATGACCTCATTGATCGCCTCGATCCTGTCCCGAATGTTCTCCCGCTCGGAGCGAATCTGCTCCTGCAGGACCTGGACATATTGCGTCCCTTCGGTGTTGAGCTTGGTGCGAAATCGCTCGAGGACACGTGGCAGCCCGTCGGTTTCGATCTGCTCAAGGTGAGCGATGTACGCCTCTGCGTCCGCCTCGCTCGTGCCCCAGTCCTCGGCAAGGCCCTTCCACTCGGTGGAGAACGTTGCAAGCCTGGTCGTGACGGCAGTCGTTCTGGTCCGGATGGCTTGGCTGGCCTCGTTGACCCAGGTGTCGACTCTAGCGAGCTCGTCGCTCTGCCGCTCTGCCGCGGCGTCGACGTCGCGATCCGACAGGTCGCCTACCAGCTGCGCAGCGCGCGACCAATCCTCTACATCAACTTCTGCTCGTCCTCTGCTGGCGAAATCAGCATGCCTCTTCTCGGCGTGATCTAGTAGCGCCTGCTGCTGTCTGAGTTCGGTATCGGCCTCACCTTTCTGCGCCAAAGCCGCCTCAAATGCCTCGTTCGCTTCCTGGAAGGCTCGTTCAGCTGATTTGAGTTCCTGATTCGATCCACGCAGCTGCTTGATATGCTCACGCTGCTGCGCTGCCCGGTGGGCTGCATTTTCGACGTCGATCTGATCCCATTCAACCTCCAGTAGCCTCCGGAGCTGAGTTCTTCTGTCTTCCGCGGCACGATGTGCATACTTCGCGGCCTGGAGTTCCGCTTCTGCGTCGTTAACGTCGTTGAGCAGCTTTCTCAGTCGCTCGTGCAGTCGCTTGACGCGCGCCTCCCCTCTAAACCCGATGTACCAGTGGTCGGAGTCGTCCAGGACGTGCTGGTCGTGTTTGTCGTACCGCCCTTTCTCTCGGTGTATCAACCCTTCGCGTGATAGTGAGAACGGGGTTCGATTCAAATCCTCTACCGTATCCACGCAATGCAGATCGGCCCGAGCGAGCTCATGCTTCGCCCACTGCCGGTAAGGGTGTTCCCTCCATTCCAGCTTTCTGAGGTAACCGTCATCCAAGAACCTCGGGATTCCCTGAGTCGCAACGGCCGTTCGCATGAACAGGTTGAGGCCCAGGTGCCTGCGGTTGACCCACCTGGTGATGTCGAGCGCGCGATCTTCCGGGATCGCCAGCGTCAACTTTCTCGATCCGATTGCGCGTTCAATCGCCCCATGCCACTGGGCGTGCTCTTCCGGGACGTTTATAAGCTCCCCGATGTACATGAGCGTTTGCGGTGCAACTTCCAGCTCTTGTGCGATTTGGTCGCGGAGCTCAATGTACCTGCGCGGAATACTGGAGCCCGGTCTTTGCTCCGCAAAGGACAGATCCTCGGCCACCTTGTCCTTCTCGGCCCGGAGCGCGTCCGCGCGATTCTTCGCATCAGCGTGACGTTCCAGTGCCGCGTCAAGGCGCTGCTCGTCTCCATCGAGCTCATCTCGTGCAGAACGTCGATTGGACTCGAAGCTGGCCTCCGCACCCCCGGGCTGAAGTCCCAGCAGCGCAACGAGCGCCTCGTACTGACGTCTGCCTTCCTGCTTCTGGCGCAGTGACTCAACCAGGCGTTCCAGCTCACGCTCCAGCTCACCGAGGTGACCGCCGCCCGCTCGGTTGTACGCCTCTTTCAATCGGTCGCGCCGCTCCAGGCAGTGCTTCGCATTCTGCTGGCACCGATCCGCCTCCTCCTGCAGCTCGTCGCACCGCTCTGTGTATCGATTTACGCGCTCGCCCCAGAGCCTCTGCAACTCCCGGGCAAAGTAGATCGGTATAGCCAGTTTGAGCCGCTGGTGCTGAGCATATCGCGCATTCGCCTCATGCAGCCGGGCAAGCTCGGCCGGCAGCGGACTCAACTGCTCCTGCTGCTTTTTGAGCGTGCAGACCTCCGAGTAGACTCGCTCGAGATCGGCGAACCCGTCGACAACCTGTTGGGCCTTCTGCCGGATCGAGCCCGGATCCAGCACGAGCTCCTGAATCAACTGCGTCAGGTCGTCAATCTTTTTGAGGCCGAGCGCGCGGGAGAGCAGAGCCGGCGCATTAGGGTTCTCCATTCCGAGCAGGCCCTGGTAGACGACCCGATAGTCCTCGAAGCGCGGGTAGACGATGACCGTGCTGTCCCCTTCGAACGCGGCTTTGAGGGCCTTCCTGTCGCGGAGCTTGAATGCTTCCATGACCTCGGTGAGCGGCAGGTCGCGATCAGCGACGATATAGGCCCTGCCGACGTCGGCGAGCTGAGCGGCCGCGCTGTCGACCCAGAACACCCCGACGAGCGTGATGATCTGCTCCTGGCTTTGGAACAGGCCTCGGACCGCAGAAACCGTAGCGCTGGGCCGGGAGTTGCCGCCTGTTCCCCTCCCCTCGTCACTGTCCGCAGACTTGTGCTTCCCCCGAACATAGGTGAGAAGTGAACGATCGTCGCGTGCGCTTTGTGCGGCCGCCGTGTTGTACAGGGCTTGGCGGGGCCGGATGAACAGCGTTTGGAGGGCATCCACCAGTGTGGACTTCCCAGCGCCTGTCTCTCCCGTAATCAACGTGCCATTCGGATCGACCCGCGCGGTGTGGATGCCCTGGAACGCCCCCCAGTTGCATACCGAAATCTCGGCCAGCCGGATTTGCTGAGGCGCCGAGTCTACTGCTGCCGTCTCATTCATCGGCGCCGGCCTCTTTGCGTCGTGCCAGGTCGTGATACTCCGCCAGCAGCTGTCCCATCCACTCTGCATCGACGACCAGTCGGATCACGGGAGTGATCTCTACTCTGCCGTCATCCCCTCGCACCGCCGCCACTAGGTTCATCTCTTTGAGGCGATCAATCGCACCGCTCAGGGCACGGTCGCCCTTTGCCTCGCTGTTACCCAGAGGGAGGAGCGGGACCAGCTCCTCCCTGATGTGGTCGAGTTCAATGGTGACGTGGCTTTCCCCCTTTGCCTCGGCATTGCGGTAGTGCTTACGCAGAATCAGCGCCACGAATGTGTCGTACAGGGTCAACCGCCGGCGGCGGATAAGCGTTCGGCCCTCCGTCTCGTCCTCGTCCAGTTCACTAGCCGACGCCGTCGCGGCGATGCCTAGGTCCGGGTCGAACAGTAGGCGCAGCTCCATTTCCGTCAACACCTCCTCGATCCGCGCGCGATGGCGCTCAAGCGCGTCGAAGGCTTCAGGAGCAACGCGCCTGTAGATCGAGCCTCTGCTCATAAGGGCGATCAGCGCCTGTCGACCGGCGTGGTCCAGCACTCGACCCGCCGCCGGCGAGTCGTCAACCGGGGTGCCCGCCGCGACCTGATCGTAGTCATCGTTCATACCGAAAGATCCCCCACATCGTCCGGAAACTCTGCTGCGCGCAGCAGGAGCATTGGCACCTTCGCTGTTGCACGTCTGCCATCGCGTTCCTGGAACTCCAGTATTTCGACCGCCTGCAGATCGATGGCCCGACAGGCCTTGGCCACGCGGTAGCGCACCACCAGCTCCTCGAGGCCCTCGGCGATCGGGCTGTGTAGGGCGATCTGGCCGAGCGTCAGATCACCATGCTGCCGGAGTTGCTCGCGCATCCGCGACGCGACGCGCTTGACGCGAACAGCCCTCATTCGCTGGATCAAGTCCCTCGGGACCTCGCGCTCTGTGGCGTGTTCGTTGAGGTCCACCTCCCCGGGTTGTTCGCGGGGAAGGGCGAGCCGGTATGCAGATGGCACCTTCACCGCCACACGCCCTGTGCCGACTGTCGATCGCATCGAATGCCTCAAACTTAGGCCCGGCGTTTTGCTGAGCGTGATCGCCGCCTTGAACAAGTCGGCGAGCAGCGACTCCACCCTCTTATGATCCCGGTCCGCCCCTGATTCCACGAACGCCCGGAGGCTTTCCCAGGTGCGCCGCCTCTGATCGAACACCCGATTTCCTTCATCGACCAGTTCGCGGAACAGGCGCCCCAGAAATGCACGCTCGCCGGCACTAATCGCGTGCTCCGGGGCCTCGGCGCCGACTACCCGCAGCTGCTCGCGAAACTCGGTACTGCGATTGTCGTCACAGAGCAGTTGGAAGAAGCCCTCAAACGCGCGACCGGCAGGTGAATCGGCCAGTAAATCTTCCTGGTCCAGGAGCTTTTCGACAACCTCGCCTCGCCGCTCCTGGCTTTCGATCATTTCCTGCCGGACTTCCTGGTCCAGCCGGCGTATTTCCTCTTCGAGATGCCGAAAATCGCCGGTCAACGTACGCGCGAGCTGCAAGACTTCGCGCGTACGCTCGCGCTGCTGTTCAGGTGTCGGCTTCAGAATATGGCCACGCTTGAGCAGTGCTAGTTCAGTATCGATTTCCGCTCGCCGCGCGTAGAGCATCCGTTTGCGCAGGTCGACGTCACCGGTCAGGTCGATCACCAGCGCTTGGACGGCATCTTGGACGATGCGCAGGTGAGAAGCGGTTGCCCCCAGGTCTCTTGTCTGTAGCCCGTCGGCAAATCGCATGGCGACCTGACAGGCGTCCGTCATCGTCAGACGATACTCCGCCTCCCTAAACCAGCCCTGCTCTATCCAGGTCCGAACATAGACGGCAGCGTCCGTATCCGTTTCGTTCCCGAGTTCTTTCCAGACGAACAGGTGACGCCCGAGTAGTGCCCTTGCTTCCGACAGTTGCACCTCACGCTCGGCCGCGAACAGCTCTGCTGCGAATGCGAGGACCAGGGGCGCGTTATCCGCCCGCAGAAGGGCCCATGCCCGGCTCTCGAGTGCCAAGCGTCGATATGCGGCAAGTCGCTCCGGAAAGCTCATCGGCCCGTCCTGTCGGCGCCCCCCTGTAGACCCGAACGGTACCCCTTCAGTGTCTCAGATTGTGAGCCTGCGGCGGAACCGCGTCAGCGCCCCTGCTCGTCCTGCGGCGATCGCTGTTGTTCCTCGCGATAGGCTCGAACACTTATGGCGGAGACGGCGATCGCCGCCATAAAAACGACAACGGCGCCAACCAGCAGCCCCGGTGACGGGGCGCCGAGCTGCCGGCTCAGGATGTACGTGGCCGTCAGCGTTCCGCCTAAGGTCACAAGAGACAGTGCAAAAACACCTGTTGACCGCGACACCTTCATCGCTTGGACCTCTGCCGCTTCTCCTTCTCCTTGAGCATGAAAGCTTCCTCGATCCGATCGCACAGCTCCATGGCTGTCTTGTAGGTCACTTCCCCCTGTTCCTTTTGATGCTCAATCACCAGGGCGGCACCATCGTAGTGTGCTGCCCAGCGCATCATTGCACTTGCGTCGTCCGCGCTGAGTGGCACGTCCGCGTTACTGCGGTCTCTCAGCGCCCTTGCCAGCCACGCCACGCTCAGCGCCAAGCCACCCCAGCCGATCGCTGCCGATCCGATAGCCACGACCTTGATGGTTTCCTCCGCCATCAAGTGGCCCCACCTGGTGAACAGCGTCGCCATGATCGAAAACACGATCACACCCATGACGGCCACCGTGGCGAGTGCAGCGCTAACCTCGCCTGGACTATATGGGCTCGGGCGGTCCTGCAATGGCAGAGCCAGCGTGATACGCGGGTCGCGAACGCTTGCCCTGTGACGGCTATCCCCGGTTGCGTCGACGGCGGACATTGTCACTGTGAGGCCCCTGTCACCAGCATGGCCAACAAGATGGTCGATGTTGCGCCGAGGCATATCAGAGCGGCCGAAGCGCACTCGGACTGAGCCCACAAGATGACCGCCCCTCGGAACATCAAAGCTGCCTGGATGACCAACGCCCCGCCGAGCAGCAAGACTATTTCCATTGGCGGCCTTGGTGTCGCCCGCGATCCTTCGTTCCTACTCGCCACTGTTATCGCCGTTTGCTCTCATGTTCATCGGAGTCTAGGCATGGCCGCGCCGCGGCTGCCATAAAGGCGGTCGCGGGCGTCATTCGCAAATTTGAGCCGCGCTTCCGCTTCGTCGTCGTTGGATCCAGCTACGCAATCCGCTCGATCGTTTCAGTCCGACAGCTACCGACGTAGGTTGATCCCATGTCAATCAGTGGCGGCGCCGCTTCGCGAAGGGAGAGGGGTTAATGGCGATCAATCGAAACAGCGATACCGCTCGACTGGGTGATCAGTGGACGGTCGAGATGTGGAGCTACAAGCGCATGAGGCTGCTCTCGACGCTGTCTTTCGTCTCGGAAGAACGGGCGCGCTACGTCACAGAGCGCGGCATTCGCAAATTCGCGCGTCACGTGCCGCGCGCAGTTCTGAAAGACCCTGATGGAATTCCCAAGGCCGTGATGACGCCGGCCGGCGGGCTGTACATCTGGGTCGAGGCTGACGTGTACCGGCGCTTCGAGGCATCCCACCAATTCTGTATGCCGGCAGAACAAGGCGCTACGCAAAATGGCGGTGATGCCTCGCAGGTGGACAGAGACGCAAAGAAAAAGGCGGCGTAGCCGCCTGAAACGGGTCGTGGGGCGAGTCACTTCCCGGTGATTCCAGCTTGCCAAACCATTGTGCAGTGTTGCCATATTGCATGAGGATCCATGCCATCGCGCTCACCTCGATCACTCATGCTTCCCAGTACGGCCGAACAGCTCCTCGAATCTCATCGCTCACAGCTTGAGGCGTTACTGGCCCCGAGCCGCATCGCCGACGGTTTCGTGGCGCTCCGTCAGCTCTTGACGGAAACGGCCGATGCCTCTTCCGTCATTGCCGCGCTTCTGTCGATGGAACGCACGTGCTGGCGGAATGTCGATGAGATCGATCCCGACGGCTGCCAGGACTGGCATTCGATCACGCTCGGCTACTGCCTGGGACAGGGAATTTCTGCCATGGACAGCCACAGGGTCTCCCGGTTCGTCACGGATCACTGTCGCCTGCTAGCCGGGTGAATCACCACACCCAGTCGGGATCATCCCGGGTAAATCGCCACATCTGGTATTCACCGTCCTGACAGCGCGAGGACCGCACTGGGGACGATCCGGGAGAATCACCACACCCAATCGGAATCGTTCCGGGTAAATCACCACACACGGCAGCGCTCGTTCCGGGTAAATCACCACGCTGCCCTGCGCTACCACCGGGAGAATCACCACATGGGACTGTGGATATGACTGTGCGCCGCCGCCGCTTACCGTGGAGATTCTCCCAGGGCGAAATGTGGTGGTTTACACGGGCTGTCGATGCATATCTGTAGTGATTCACCCCGGCGCTGTAGTGATTCACCCTGGGGCACGTGGTGATTTACCCGGGACAATCGTTGTAGCTTATTGATTCTGTGTTGGTCATTGCCCAAAAGCTGATGATCCCCAAGTAGTGGGTTCAATTACTCCCCGGATAAAAATAAAAACCAGTAGTAGGGCATGTGGATATGTGCATAACTTGATCCTCGCAGTGCGCATTTGCGATCCCCCTCTCCCCATGCAATAAGTCCCCAGTCATTTGCGTGGGAGCGCATGGTGGGGACGACCAACGCCCAATCGATCAAGCTTGCGAAGCGGCAGCGCCACTCTGGAGTGATTCGCCCTGGCTGGCAGGAAACCCTCGACCTCGATCTCGGGTTCGCCGATTCATTCCGGCCAGAGGAGGACCTGTTTCTCAGCCCGATCTTTCTTTTCCAGACCAGTTTGCCACACCAGCTACCGCCCCCAGAGTTGCTCGAAAACGGCAACTGGGTTCGGCGAAACGGCTCGACGAAGCTGACACTATTCAGCAGCCTTGGCGGCCAATACCTGCCCTACGGCAAGTTGCCTCGGCAGTTCTTGATGTGGCTGTGCAACACGATCCATCGTCACCCGAAGTCGCTCGGGGATGGTCACAAGCTGCTGATTGACTGCAGTTACCGCCAGTTCTGCAAGTCCGTCGGAGTCAATCCAAGCACTGGCCGCAATGGAAGCGGTCGCGCGATGCTGGAGCAGATCGTGCGGCTGTGCAATTGCACCTTCGTAATCGAGCGCACTACGCGAACGGAGGATGGCAAGCGTCGACAGCAGACCGTGCGCTTCAACATCACAAGCCGTGGTGATTTGGCCTGGGATGACTCCCACGCAACGCCTCGAGGCTGGCTAGAGTCGCTTGAAGGTGGTTTCGAGCTAAGCCGTGATTTCGTAGCCGAGATTAAAGACCACAAGATGCCCGTCTTGTGGAGCCACGCCAGCGCTATATGTAGTGGTAAAAGCCCGCTACGGATCGATATGTACCACTGGCTCGCATACCGAAATCACATGCTGCACCTGCGCAACGAGCCAGCGGCGTACATCACATGGGAACAGATCTACGGTCAGTTCGGAAGCACAGCATCCCGAGATGAGTTCATCCGATCGTTCCGCAACGAACTGGACTGGATCCGATCGACGCTGTGGCCCGGGCTGAAAGTCACTTCAACGCGACAGCGCATTGCGCTCATGCGCTGCGAGCATCCGATGCCGCGAGTATCGTGGCGCCAGGCCTCTATCGTCTGATTTTTTCGCACACTATCCTCGCACCCAGATTATTTAACGGCTGAATCACCACATGCCATACCCAAGAACCATTGCCGTCATCAACCGCAAGGGCGGCGTTGGCAAAACCACGATCTCTCGGTACGTCGCCGAGTACTTCGCTCGTTACCAAGACAAGCGCGTTCTCTCGATCGACCTGGACAACCAGTGCAATCTGTCACGGCTGCTGCTCGATATGGACGTTACCGGTGAGCGCATTCGCCCGCCGCTACACCCACAGTACGACCCCAGCGACACAACCTGGGGCGGCAGAGGCAGCAGCGCAGATCTATTTCTGACCGGTGACTTCGTCAGCTACGACGTCCAGTTTCCCAAGCCGGTTGCCGGCTGGGAAATCTTGCCTGGAGACTCCCAGCGCCTGTTCGAGCTCGAACGGCACGATGACCCGCGCATCCGCAATGCGATCATCGATCTGCTGCGCACGCAGCTCGGCGAATTAAGCGATGACTACGACGTCGTTGTCATCGATACAGGCCCGTCCACCAACTCGCTCATGCTGGCTGCGCTTCGGGCTGCCACCCACATCCTCATCCCTTTCACGCCAGAGCCGCAAACCGCCAGCAATCTCAACCAGATTCTAGGATTGGTTCGCCGCGAGAACGAGCATCGCCAGGCGCGAATGGAGGCCTTGGAGCTGCTCGGCATCCTGGTCAACCGGTACCGGCCGAACCAGAATGTACACGCTGGCCTGGTCGAGAGCATGCGGGCGGATTCACGCTACTCGCGGCTTATGCTCCCTCAAGAAATTCATGATCGCGCAATCTTTCAAGCGATGGACGCGCAGAAGCCCAGCCCGGAATCTGTTTTCGACATCACGCGTCGAGAGCACCTCGTCCTGAAAGAAACGATGGAGGCGTTCGGCGCATACGTGAACGCCCGCTTGTTCGGAGGCGACAATGGCTAGGCTCAAGAAAGGCTCTCTGACCCGTGCCGAACGCTACGGTATTTCCCAGCACGACGCCGGCGGCGCTGAGACGCTCGATGCGATGGAGCACACCGAAAGTCACCGCGGTGCGATGACGACGGACTGGGTTCCGCTCGATTCCCTGCGGATAGACCCGAAGAACCCGCGGCGCGTCCTTCGCTTCCTGACCCGCGAGCTCCTGCTGCAGGATCCCGCAGCCCTTCAAGACACCGGGCAACGCGAAGAACTCGAAAAAGTGCTCAGCCTCGCTGCGTCGATTCGCGATACCGGGATGCGTAACCCGATCGAGGCGTACGCTATTCCTGGCGACGCCTACATGATCATTTCCGGTGAACGCCGTTACTGGGCGTCTCTTTACAATCTGCTGGTTGCTGACGAGGCGGATCGCGGGTTACACCGGGATGTGCGCGTCACCATCTACAAGACGCGCCCAAAGCGGATCCGGCTCAACCAGTTATCGGAGAACTGGCAGCGAGCTGACCTTACACTGGCCGACCTCTTGCACTCCGTGATCAGCGCGATCGAGGAAATGTCGCCTGATGAGCAACAGAGGGTCAGCGCCCGGCCAGGCAACCTCGGCCAAGCGCTGCACCTTCACAAAGATGCTGCGTGGGCCATGCACAAGGCGCTGTATGCATGGCCAACCGTACGTGACTTGGTTGGCGCCGGAAAGATCACCTCGATGCGCCAGTTGCGGTACCTATTCTTGCAGCCTGACGAGGTCATCCGGAAAGCGCTTCCTAAGATCGCGCGGTTCGGCTTCAGCTATGATCGCCTTCTCGACAGCGCCGCCGACGCAAAGCAAAGCAAACCGAGCAAACCCAGCCGCCCCGTTCGGTCACCGACACTCCTCAGGACCTCGTTCAATTTGAGCACCGGGCAACGCCTAACTGAACTGGTGGCTGATGCCTTAAACCTACCAAAGCTCAAGGATGTGGACTGGAGCAACGAGAAGGCTGCCAAGGCGGCCCTCAAGGCCGCCTTGGAGGCGCTCAGTGGCGAAGATACTCCGTAAATCCGTCCCGGTTTCGGCGCCGGCGTCTGAGCTTCCTGACGTCGTCATCCGGGATGTGTCGGTCCAGCGCTATCTGCTCGAGGCAGCAGATGCAGCGGCGCAGCAATCCGGCTACACCCGAAAGCAGCGCTCGAGGTGGATTGAAGAGGCGATCGCCGGATTGGCGATTCACGACCCTACCCTGTTGGCGTCGCCGCTTGGTGAACAAGCAATCAGAGGGGAGCAAGCGAAGCTGCGCCGGATCAAGGTCCAGCTCTCGCTCCCCATCGACCAGCGCGCGAATGAGATGGTCAAAAATCTACTGGCCGAGAATCCTGACACCGTCGGGCCCTACTCTTACGTTGTCAGGTGCGCGCTGCGGTATCGGCTCCGCAATCCCGCACGCTTCACGCACATGCTGGTGCGGTCGGAGCGCGACAAGTTGCTGCGCAGCGCTCTGCCAATCCCGACCACCGATCTGTTCAGCGAGATACCGGCTGGTAGCTGAGCTTTTTTCTCCGCGGAGAAAAACAGCGTGTTTCCGTTAACTCACTGCTCTAACTGCCTTTTCGTCGTCATTCTCACTGGCAGTGAGCCCCTTGCGCCCCTTCTAACGCGCCTGCCGACCCGAATACCGGCGTTCCACGTGGACCATCGCGCGTGCGCCCCATTCACGGACACACCTGGCATGTTGCTCCGAGCAACATTTCCTCCTGTCCTCGACTCGTTACCCTGTTCGCGAGCTTCGATAGCCAGTTGATCACACGATGTGTAAGGCGCGACACGGGAAGCGACCTGCCCCCTTACCCGAGTGTGGCCCTGCCCATCCTCCTGGAGCGTGCAGGCGCGTGTCCATGCCGAACATTCTGCGCATTCTTCCGCCCGCGTCGGTTCACTTCTGAGGCCGCGATGGACTCCTCCACTCGCGCTGCGCCAGATCCGGGACGTCGAGGCTCTACTCGCCGAATGCCAGGCGGCCGACTGGACCAGCGTAGTTCTGGCTGTGCTGGCGGGCGACGCGATCACCGTCGATGACCTGCGCATTCCGGGCCTCGAGCCGCCACTCGGACACAGAGCGCTGCTGCTGACTCGTCCGCGCTCTAACACACCGCTGTGGCCCCTGGACGTCGATCGGGGCATCCGCGTGGCGGTACGCCCGATCCAGGAGGTCTATGAGCTGCGGCGGATTGGCGGTCCTCCGGTAGGAGCGCTGGATAGCTGAGGCGCTTGGTCGAGCAGCGGGAGCGGCTCTCAGCCAACGATGGTCGGCCGCGGAAACCCATCGAGCGGCCATTTCCCCGCCGCGCTGCTGGTCTGCACCTCGAACATCCCAGTGCCCCTGTTGTTCTCCGCGGAGAAAAAGCGGCGCTCTTCGGGTAACTCGCTGCTCCAATTACATTTTCGTCTTCATTCTCACTGCCAGTGAACCCCTTGCGACACCTTTCTCGCGCCCCGTCCGTCTTTCTGGACGTTCCACGTGGACCGCCGCGCATGCGCGCATTTCAGCGAAGTCATCTGATAAGTTGCTCAGAGCAACTCGCCTCGATCCCGTGAATCGTTGGCGTCCGCAGGGGGCCTCGATAGCCTGCTCATGACTTTGATGTCTCTCCGCCACAAACTTCCGTCAAGGTAATCATGGCTCACAAATTCGTGCTTTTCGCGCAGCCCAAGGGTGGGGTCGGAAAGACCACTGCCTGCGTCAACATCGCTTACGCGTGTCAGCTCCTGGGCAAAGACGTCGGGGTTGTTGATCTGGACTACTCGAATCAGTCCGCGTGCCTCTACCCGAAGTTGTGGGCTGGCGCTCATGGCGCCGAGCCGTCGGAGGAGGAGCCGCCTCTTCCCCCGATCGTTCAGTTTGCGTCTTTCAGCCCTGCGGAGCTCGAGCGTTATGCCGCAACGCGCGACATCGTCTTTCTCGACTCCGCCGCTGCGTACGCGCCCGATATCCAGCGATACGCGCGCCTGGCGTCGGTGATCATCATTCCGACTTCGGTCAATCGCTCCGAACTCCTCCCGGCGGTCACTCTCGCATCCCAGGCAGCGCAGTTGGCGATGGCCAACGGACAGGTTCCTCAGGCTCGGTTGTTGATGAACAATCTAGCGGTGCGGCGGCGGTCGACGGAGATGTCGCTGAGGGAGCTTCTCGACGGCTTCTTGGTACCTGTCCCGCTGATGCGACAGCTCGTTCCCCAGCGGGACGGCATTGTGGCGGCCAACCAGCGTGGCGTAACGGTGTTCAACCATCCCAGCACCAAGGACCTGCGTTCTACTTTCGAAGACCTTGGGCGCGAGGTCATCTCTATCTTGGACCAGATGAACGGTGGTGACAGCCATGGCTGAAGCGAAGAACAAGTCAAGGCGGGGGAGTGCAGCAGCTGCCTCGTTGTCGTCCCTGCTTCAGCAGGTCACTGCCCCTGGACAGCCGGCGCCGGGGGCGGGCAGTGCTAGTGTACTTCCGCGCGGCGTCCCATTTGACTTGGCGGGCGACGCGATGCGCGGGCTCCCGGAACAGTGGTTTGTGGATGTTGACCTGATTGACGTCGACGCCGGCCAGCCTCGCCGATTCATCGACGAGGCCAAGATCGCTGAGCTCGCTGAGACGGTCCGTTCCCAGGGCGTCATCAACCCGATCGCGCTGCGCGCCCACCCGGACCATCCCGACCGCTACATGATCATCGCTGGCGAGCGGCGCTGGCGAGCGGCGCGCCTTGCCGGTTTGTCACAGATTCCCGCCCGGTTCTTCGCCGACGTTGACACGGCTACCGCACGGTCCCTCCAGTTGATCGAGAATTTCGACCGCGGCCGCATCAACCCTCGGCCGTGGGAGGAGGCCCTTGCCATTGGGGAACTGGTCGACCTTTACGGATCACAGGCCGCCGTTGTCACCGCCCTCGGGATGACAAAGTCGAAGGAGTGGGTGTCCAAGCGAGTGGCATTGCTCAACCTGCCTCCCCATATCAAGGAGCTGATTCCGACTGGGCGGGTGTCGGACTACGAGACGCTGCTCATGCTGGGCAGGTTGGAGGGCATCGATCACGCGAGGTGCGCTGCGCTGTGTGACCAGGTGCTGGGCGGCCAGGAGCTCAAGCGCGGCGACGTCGCCGCGATGCTGCGGGAGGCCCGATCGGAAAAGAAGGCGCCCCCTGCCGAGGCTGTTCAGTGGCTGGAAGCTTCCAGTCGATTGCTGGGCGAGCGGATCGGGCGTGCGCTGCAGGGTGAGGCGCGCATTGATTCGTGCTCTTACACCGGCAAGATCAAGGGAAACAAGCGCGAGGTGCGCGTCACGATCACGTTGTCGAGCCGCGCGCGCCTCGAGACTCTTTCCGATTTTCTCCGTGTTGCCGACCAGGACGGCTCATCCGGTGACGCGGAAGGGTAGGGGCTCGCGTGACCAACACGGGACGACTTGGAAGCCTAAACTGCAACTGTAGCGCACCCGCAGGCGGGGTTCCGCTGTCTGGGAGGAGATATGAGCGCCGTGGGGACCGCGACCGACGCGTTTCGCGCGGGGACGACTTCGCCGGTGATGCATGGATGGATGCCCGGTCGGGGCAGCTGTTCTGGGTTGTCGTTGGGTACGATCCGAACCGCACTGCCATCTGAACACTGTTTATATTCTTACTCGAGTACCTGGGAGACGATTGGACTCGCGAGAGCTCGCCGCGGTGCGGATGTTCGGTATACGCGCAGACAATTTGGTCGCGGGCCTATTCTTTCGGCAGCAAGGAGGTTCCTGTGCTGGCGAAGAGCAGACCGTTTCGAATTCTGGCGATTGATGGCGGCGGGATCCGCGGCGCGATTCCGGCTGAGTTCTTGCGACGGCTCGAGCACGATCTCGGTCGGCCTCTTCACGAGAGCTTTGACTACATCGCCGGCACCAGCGCCGGCGGACTCCTTGCGCTGTTCATCGGAGGTCGTGGTGGATCCGCAGCCGAAGCGGCATCTCTGTTTTCGGCTGAAAAAGCTGGTCGCATTATGAACAAGTCGCTGCTTGACCGCGTCGTTCCAACGGCACTGCAGCCTGGCCCCAAGTACGACGGCACAGGGAAGACTGCGGTCCTGCGTGAGGTCTTCGGTGGTGAGCGCATGCTATATGCACGGACCCCGATTCTAGTGACTGCTTACGACCCCGCCGCTCACCGGTTCGTCGCATTCAAGAGTCACGGAGGCGGCGATGCCTCGCCCAATCCGTTGATGGCTGAAGTTGCCAATGCGACGAGCGCCGCACCCGTCTATTTCCCTCCAGCGGCTGTGGAGGGCCCACCGCACCGCCTCTTGGTTGACGGGGGATTGGGTGCTAACAACCCAGCCATGGCGGCGATCGCCGAAGCGTTGAAGGGAGGCGTTTCCCCGGAGGACATTGTTGTCGTCTCGTTGGGCACGGGGCGTCGCCCCATTGAGCCTCAAGCGACCAGCACCTATGAGCGAGAAAGCGAGGGGTGGGGTGGTATGGACTGGCTTCGCAACGGGCTCGTCGATCACTTCCTCGACGCGTCCTCATCGGCAACCGACTATTGGTGCCGCCAGATCCTTGGGGATCGCTACGTTCGCGTGCAGCACGCGCTCGCCGATGCCTCCCCTGAGCTGGACGACGTGTCGGAAGGCAACCTGGCGGCGCTCAGATCGGAAGCTGGACGATGGTATGAGCGCGACGGGCCCAGGGTGCTCGATGCCGTCATGTTCGCTCCTCCTAGACCGGTGCACCGGGCGGCTGCTGCCGGCCCGGCGGCCACTCAGACTCAGCTTGATATGGTGATGTCATGGCGATGAATGCTTGCCCGGTTGGAACGCGCTTGGCCGTCCTCGGGTATGTCGACCGCGGTATCGCATGGGTGCTGGGAGAGGGGATCTACGTCGGGGATGAGGTCCCCCCGGATGACGGGACAGCGGTTGGCACCGCCCTGCATCTGTCTGGCCGACCGGCACCAGTGATTGAGCTCGACACCGGTGATCGGTGTTTCGGCTACGAGGTTTGGGCCGGTCCAGCACTCAAAATGGCAGAGCTGATCGATGGTCTCGAGCGGCGTCAGATCTCGATCCACGCCCTGCGCGCCCATGGACGTGGGCAGCAATCACCTCTGTAGCCAACTCAGGTCTTCATTACCCTGGACGCTCCGCTGCGGATTCGAACGTCGTGCCAGGATGGGCAACTGCTTCTTGCCCATCGCCGCAAGAATCCCGGGCACGGCTGCCTCGGCAGAGCGGGATCCTGAACCATAGAAAATGCCGGCAATGAGGTGAGCGAAGTGTAGCGGGAGCACCTGGCCGATCAGTTGTCGTGGATGCCTCTCCAGTTTCTCCAGGTGCACCAGCAAGGCCGCACTCGACAGGTCGAGCGGAACTTGCAGCTGAAGTGCGGGGCCATGATCGACCAAGCGAATCACTACCGGGGGCACGGCGGCATTCCGGGCCGAGCAGCAATCGTTGGCGAATGCTCGCCAATGCTCTGTCGCCAGGCCAAGCCGATCAAGTAGTGCCGCCTTGTCGGACAAACCAGCGTCTCTGGTCTCCGGCCTCAGCGCTATGGACAAGGGTCTCATTCGTCGAAGGTAACAAGCACAATGCCGCAGCGTAAGTCTTTCGCGTCTTTTGTGGTGCGATGCGCTGAACCGTTGCTCGATGCAACGACGCAGCCGAGGATGGACACCAATGACGAGGCGGGCTGAAGCGGCAGCGGCAGCGGCTGTGTCTTGGTAATTCGCTGCCGCGGCTAGGTCACCCGCACAATCCAGGAGCTTGTCCGCGGGCGGCCATGCCGCCGCGGACAAGCGAATGATGGGAGGTACAAGTTCATGCGCCCCGCTCGGAACGAGGAATGAGGCAGACCATGGTCACTGATCCCAGGACCGATCGCATCGAAATCTGGATCTCGCGGCCGGCAGCCGGTTGGCGGTTCCGGATTGCTCGTTGGTTGCGGCGAGCCGCGACGGTGCTCGATGGGCAGCGCGACCTCCGGTTCGGAATTTCTTCCTGTCCCGCTTTGCCCACGGAGACGGTCGACAACTGTGTGTCGTTCGGGGTCGATGCGATCGCCCGAGCATTGTGTAGCGAGCACAAGCAGGCGGTGGAGGAAGAGCAGCTGCGGCGCTTGCGTCCGGATCTGTTCTTGGACGAGGAGCGCCCGGGCGCGATCCGCTGAATCGTTCTCTTCGAGGAATGTTTCGCCGTACGTTGGTCCGGAGATCCATTTCCGGACCAACGATATGCGCAAGATCAGCCTGGACAACCTCGCTGAGGACATCGATCAACTGGTATACCGAGGGGCCAGCGCTGCTCAGCTGCTGTCCGGCCTGGCTGACATGTTGATGGGAGATATTTCAGGCCGGGCGGTGCAGCTCGACGATCGCGTGCGGGAATCCGTCCGGGCCCTGATGCCGACGCTTCGAGCTTTGCTGGAGAGTCGCGATCCGTTCGAGGATACGTTTGGGGAGCTCTACATGCGCTTAGCTTCCCGCGGCACGCAGTCCGGACTGGGGCAGTACTTCACCCCGATGAGCCTTGCTCGAGGCGTCGCCGCGATGAACCTGTCGGGAGAGCTCCGAGAAGGAATTGTCACGATCCACGACCCGGCGTGTGGCGCCGGAGCGATGCTGTTGGCCGCGATGGAGCTGATGTTGGCGCGCGGCAGGTTTTCGGATGCGTCGCTTACCGGCGTGGACAAAGACCCGGTCTGTGCGTTGATGTGCGCTGCGCAAATGTTATGGGCGTGTCATAGCGTTGGCGTCATGCCGGCCCATATGGCCGTGCTTCAGGGGAATTCGCTGACGCTGCGCTACCACGACATGGTGCTCTTGGCGACCCGGCCCGACTTAACTTTCGAGGAGGCGAGGGCGCTGCCCTTCATGCCTGAGCAGATCGCTGCGCGATGGCATCGCCAAGCCGGACACGTTGCTTCCCGGATCGCTGATGCGCTGGATCTGTCAGCTGCTCTGGAACAACACACGCGACCCGAGGAACTAGCGGTCGGCTCGGATACATGATGATGCCGCCGTCGACCTTGTCGATGCGCGCGCCCGGATATTGCGACATCACCGCCTCGACCTGTCCCCACAGGAATCGCTTGAAGGTCTTCATGTCCCCGACGCCACCGAACTGCTCGGCGAGTGACGACCACCGCAGGAACTCTCCGCCTGCGCGGACACGCGGCAACCGATGCGCGAAGTAGATGAGCAAGTCCAGGGCCAGGGCCGACTTGGATAAATTCTGTACGGCGCGCATATCAAGCGGCAGCGAGTGCTCCCGCAGGGATTCGTAATACTCGTCGTTCAACTTGATCTCGTGTGGCCAGTGTTCTCCCGAGATCACACCTTCAAAGCCGTCGGCGAAGCGGATATTGGTGGTGCGGCCAATGACCTTGCGGTCGCGCACAAAAGTCACGCCGATGGACATCTTGCACGCCGCCAGCGCCGACAGCTGGGTCAGGGTCGATCGGATAGTGCCGTTGGCGCCACCTGTGGCGCGACCCTTGATCATCGATACGAACTGGGTGAGGTTTTTCCCAAGCCCGATGTAGGGGGTGCGGTGTTGGCGCGCATACGTGCTGATGTAAAGGTTGATCAGCCTCGCGGTCGGCCCGTAGGGGACGCATTGCTGAACAAACTCGTTGCCGTTCCACAGCGCGCCGGCTTCAATCCGAATGGCCGCGCTTCGGTAGTGGTACTCGTAGAACATGGCCGGAACTTGTGATCGGGGGAGCGTCACAGATGCAAAGCTGGAATGGACGAACCTCAGCGTCGCGTCATCCGGCTCCGACGGTGTGAAGTGGCCGAGCGCGAGCTCCTGCTGCTCGTACGGCGCGGTGTCCCCTGTGTGCATAGCGTAGCTCCCTTGCGAGAGTCGATTGTGCGAACACATCGGTGTTGCTCGCCTTATGGAGGGGGGACGGTTATGCGTGGCCCCGGCGACTGCTTGCGGTCCGCGGTGAACTGGACTTTTCCACAGCCAAGCGGGGGCTACTACTGGATGTTATAGGTATCCATATAGGAAGCCTTATATATGTGGGGGTACGCCTATGCGCGTCCCCGGGGTGTGACTATGCGCGACGCGGGGGTGCGGATATGTGTGGACAGTTCAGGTTGTCCACAGCGTTTATCCACACCGAGTACGCATAGCCGTACCCCCATGACTGCGCCGCGGTGGTCGCGCGCATAACCGTACCCCCAAGACGATTGTTCGCGCATAACCGTACCCCCAACGCAACTGCGATGACCTACGCGGGCGCCGACGGCTGCTCGCTTTCACCACCTACTGCTGTTGGCTTGTACGCCAAGCATTCCCGCATCGCCGGGCGGATTCCTGGAGAAATGGCGGGCTCAAACTTGACATTCCTACACTCGGTTGACGCCAACTAATCGAGTTTTCCGAGTGATTGAACCTCCCTCCCGAGTCCCTACGCCAGGTCAGACTGCGACCAGCAGCTCACATATCGCGGAACTGGAGAGGCTCATGCTCAGCGGCCAGCGCAAGAAGATCCTCGCCATGTTCAAGCGCGAGGAGCGGCTGGACATCCAGCTCGCGATCATGCAGCGCATTGCCCGTGAGGGGTCGATGGACCTGCCGTTGCTGATTCTCGAAATGCCGGAACGGGGCGCCCGCGCGTTTCACCGTTTCTGCTGGTCATGCATTGCACAGGTCGAATCGCGGCCCGCGTTCATTGCAGCAGCGACGAGTGCGCCGCGCGGCTCGCTGTACCTGCTTCTGGCGGCGCTGGCCGATCTGGGCAATCTGCCGCGTTTGTTCCTTGCCGCGCAGGCGCTGGATCCGAAGCCCTCCGACTTGTACCTCGCGATGTGCCACGCATGTGACGACGGTGTCACGTGCCTCCAACAGATCGGCGCTCCAAGCGACATGCCGCCCATTCGCGGCCCGTTCCTTGATTCGCCACTTGGCGTCGCCGCGCGCGCGGGCGACAGAATGGCCATCCAGACGATGATGCTCCAAATGGTTGACCACGGGGTCTCACCGGAGGCTTGGCTGTCGCACAACAGAATGGAACTTCCGTCTTGGGCGTATCGGCTACTCAAGAGCGTTTGGACCGGTGTGGTGCAGGGGGGTGGTGTCAACGCGCCCCGGAATCGCGGGTCGGCAGACGCCCACTGAGCAAAGGCCTCTCGATCGATCCGCCGAATGGTCCTCGTCCATTTATCAGGGGTGTAATGTTTTGACAACGGAAGCCAAATCAACGGATAGGCGCTGAAACCGTTGCATTTTTGCAGCCTCCGATTGTGCGGCATTAGGTTGTACACGAGCCACTCACTGACCAGGCAGAGCCATGCGAGCCCTTATCGAATCCGAGCACACACCCGTTGTCCCTCTTCAAGAGGCTAGTGCGGCTATCGCCGCATCAAAGTATCTGATCGAGGGAGAGAACAACTGCGCCGATCTGCGAAAGCGCCTGGCCCGAGCTTTGGCGGCAGTCGAGGCCGAACCGGACGCGCACGTTGCAGAGTTCGAGTGGGCGCTGCAGTACGCCTTTCCGGGCGGCCGCATCATGGCGAACGCCGGCGCACAGCATGTCCGCCCGGGGACCTCGACCATCAACTGCACGGTATCGGAAACGATTGAAGATTCCATGCCGGGGATCATGTCGGCGGTCAGCAAGGCCGCGCTGACGCTTCGGGCTGGCTGTGGCGTCGGCTACGACTTCTCGACTCTGAGGCCTCGTGGGGCTCCGGTCACCGGCGCCGGCGCGACGACCAGCGGACCGCTGCCGTTCATGGATGTGTTTGACGCGATGTGCAAGACCGTCGCGAGTGCAGGCGGGCGCCGGGGGGCTCAGATGGGGGTGATGGATGTCTCGCACCCCGACGTGGAGGAATTCATCGCGGCCAAGCGGGAGGAGGGGCGGCTGCGGGCGTTCAATGTGTCCGTCGCGATCTCCGAGGAGTTCGTCGACGCTGTAATCGGTAAAGCGGACTGGCCGTTGGTGTTTCCGGTTCTTCCCGGCGATCGTGGTGAGTTCGAGACGGTGTGGCGGGACTGGCCAATTCAGGACGAGAAGTACGAGGTCAACGCCGAGGGCCAGGTTAAGTGTAGGGTCTACCGCCGGGTGCGGGCTGCGGATCTGTGGTCGCTGCTGATGCGCTCGACGTACGAGTTCAGCGATCCCGGAATCCTGGTCGTTTCGGCTGCGAACCGGCTGAACCCCTTGTGGTTCTGTGAGTGGCTGCGTGCCAGCAACCCGTGCGCCGAACAGTATCTGCCGCCAAACGGCGCTTGCCTGCTCGGTTCGGTGAACCTTGCGACTCTGGTCCGTGAGCCGTTTACCAACGAGGCATGGTTCGACTGGGACACTTATCGCCGGGTTATCCGGGTGTTCGCTCGTATGCTCGACAACGTCGTCGAGATGAACAATCTCCCGTTGCCCGAGCAGCGGGACGAGATCCAGCGCAAGCGGCGCCACGGCATGGGGTACTTCGGGCTGGGTTCAGCGATGACGATGCTCGGCCTGCACTACGGATCGGCGGCTTCCATCGCGTTCACTGACCAGGTTTCCAGGGAACTGGCGGTCGAGAACTGGCGCGCTGCCCTGGAGCTGGCGCGCGAGAAGGGACCGGCGCCGGTGCTGACTGAAATCTTCGAGATCACGCCGCGCATGCTGAGGCAGTGCCCGGAGCTGGCGCGCGACGGCTAC